>Ga0255181_1000023_pt1 | contig 117238 bp, 55 predicted proteins | sample Atl_Colum_RepC_8_FD_183621 | JGI IMG/M metagenome (GOLD analysis project Ga0255181, IMG submission 183621) | Freshwater microbial communities from Altamaha River, Georgia, United States - Atl_Colum_RepC_8d | ecosystem: Environmental > Aquatic > Freshwater > River | place: USA: Georgia...
CTTTTGATGTAACCAGATCATCAAATTCAGTCATCTTCCATTCTTTCACCAAGGCTGGCTTTAAGGATTTGAGTATTTTTTCAGCCTCTTCCTGGTTTGGTGCAACAACCATATCTCCTTTCATGATGATCCAGTGTCCCGGGAAGGTGCAGACATAAGGGTAAATTCCCGGTTCCATGGGGGCATTGAAGCGTAATACATGAATTCGAGATGCCCTGGTGGGACCAATCATAGGTGATGCATGCAGAATAAGATGCTTTTTTTGTGGTGGAATAAAGTCGGAATTGGCATTTCGTGGGTCTTTGGCCATTTCGTTCCCAGCTATTCCCACCTCGGCCAGTGAGCCTGGTTTTACAAACACCAAGTTGTGGTCGGTTGCATCGGAATTGGTAAAGATCAGTTTGATTGGCTGGCCCGGTTGCACAACAAACTGGCCTAGGGAAAACAGCATTCTTTCATGCAGGCAGCTTATGTTCACAGTCTTCAAGGAGGGTTGTTTGTCAAAAGCAAGATCCTTGGTGGTTGGGGCTGGTTCGCGAATTTCATCATTGCTGTTGAATTTTCGCATCAAACTGTTCACATCAAGCTTGGTGTTACCTTCCCAGAATGGCCTTAAGGTCTTTGAACCTAATGAAGATATGATGGCGTATTCAAGGTGTCCATCCCTGGGGTGTTTAAAAACATCCAGCATGGCTTCCAGGCTTTCTTTGGTGCCAATATAACTGGCGGCAATAGCTGCTTCCATGCGAACGATACCATTAGAATCATTGGCGGAATTTTGCAAAAGAGAGCTGGAATTAGGGATTTTAGAATGCCAGTAACGTAGCTGCTGGGTTGCTGCGGCACGGGCATGGTGGTCTTCGCAACTCAGAATTTCGGTAAGCAGTTTTTCATTAAACCCTCGTACCCAGCGGTAAGCCCATACTGCCTCCATTTGATGATGGCGATAACGAGGCTCTTCTTTCCTCAATGAATTGACCCAGATATCCAATTCTTTTAAAACTTCTAGCCGGTTGCGTTCCCTTAGTTCCCGCTTAGCCCAATAGCGGTAGCGATAATGAGAGCTTTCCAGAGTTCTTACCAAATCTTTAATCGCCATTTTTGAAAAATCTGGTGCTTCTTGCGGTTTGAAATTCTTTGGCGTGATCCGCCAGATGCGCCCCGAATGCCGATCCCTGCGTTTGTCACGAAGGGAGTACTGTGCATGACCTTTTACGGGGTTGTACCAATCACAAACATACAAGTCACCCCTTGGACCAAATTGAATGTCCACAGGTATGAAACTTAGATTGGTAGAAAATATAAGGTCGCTTACATATTCCTCATCATAACCAAACGGTCCTTCCACCCATTTGTGGATTTCCACACGATTGGTAGGCTTGTAACGGACTTTGATGAAACACCCTTGAAGCTCGGTGGGAAAGGTTTTGAAATCGACAAACTCCTGGCCACAAGTGCCAGAGTAGGCGCGCAGGCCTTTTGGGTTGGGATGCTGCTGAGGGTAAGGTGGATCTATCGCATGAAATGCGGCAGCATAAATTGGGTGGCTTGCCACATGCTGGCCCCAATCATCAAAAGTCACACCCCATGGGTTGGTGCTTGGGTAGCTTCCGAAACTGGTAAGCTTAAAAGTATCTGGTTCGTAACGAAACCAACCACTGTTTTGCTGACGGACAGGACCATAAGGGGTTTCAACCTGCGAATGGTGGAAGATGGATTCGCGGAAAAGCAGGTCGCCGTCCGGAGTCCAAGTGAAATCGTGCAAGGCATGGTGGGAATCTTCGGTACCAAAACCACTAAGGACAATTTGGTGGATATCCGCTTTATCATCACCATTTGTATCTTTCAGGAATGTCAGGTGTGGTTGCTCAGAGACATAAACCCCTCCATTTCCGAATTCAAAGGAAAGTGGGATATGAAGGTCTTGGGCAAAAATGGTGCTCTTATCGGCTTTCCCATCATCATTGGTATCTTCCAAGATAACAATTTTGTCGTTGGGTTCATTGCCGGGGTAAACATGGGGGTAAGTGTTTGAACAACTGACCCAAAGCCTGCCGCGGGAATCCCATCGCATCTGAATAGGATTAGCAATCTCGGGGAATTGCTCCTCGCCGGCAAAAAGGTTCACCTCAAATCTTGGGTCCACCTTGAAAGCCTGAAGTTCCTTTTCTGCCGGAAGCCATTCGTTGACACCACGGGTTTGAGCAGTTTCCGGTAATACTGGAACATTTGAATCATCAACCTTGATGGGAACTTTTTTACCCATGGCTAAGTTGTGAATACGGTTATCCCGGTTGGAAACCATAATGTCGAAATTTTGCATGGCTGGCAGGAAATCTAGGTATCCATAATCCTTGTTTCTGCCCCCAACGTAATAAAAAGTATTTAGCGGACGATATCTTCTGAAAAATTGCTTGTCCTTATCGATAATGGCTTTCCTGAGTGTATCATCAACGTTCGGCGGTGTTTCCTGAACTATTTCGTTGAATATTAACTCCGCAAAAAATTTGTGACCATCGCTGGTTAAATGGGAACCATTAAAAGTGTATTTTGACGGGTTACTGGAAAATCGATCCTTGGTGCTTTCAAATACATCGATGAAGGCAATATGCTTTTTTCGGGCGATTTCCCGCATGGCATGGGTGTAAGTTTCAAGGTTTTTGTTGTTAAGGTCTCCAGCATTGCAGCCTTTGAGGTTTACGTTTGCAGTTGGAGAAATCAGAATGATCTGCGGGGCGGTTTTTCCATTAAAAGCCTTGGAGGAAATGGAATCCAAATGGATTTCTAGATTCTTTTTGAATTCTTCCAGCCCTTTCATTCCTGCAAAGGATTCATTAAAACCATAAGCGGCAAAAATAACATCTGCCTTTTCATGGGTAAGATGTTGTTCAACATCGGCAAAATTTGCAGGCCTTGGTCTGTTATCTACCTCATCACCAGACCACGCAAGGTTGCGGAATTTCAGCCCAAGTTCAGAAAACCGTTTTTGGAACATAGCCTCCATCCAGCCATGGTCTTGAACTCTTTCCAACAAGCTGTTACCGATAAATACAATTTTTGCCCCTTTTTCAAGTTTCAGGGGTAAATCCGTCGCCACGGGGTTTGCAATGGCGGCGCGGGGGGCTGAATTGGCATAGATTCCAAATTTGGTAAATTCGCCAGTAGGGGGTTGCGGCTCAGCAGTGGAAGTTTTCTTAAACCGATCCTTTTGTTTAGGTTGATTTTTTTTTATCTCTTGCCCGGAATTTTCGGCTGGTAACCAGAGAAACAAGAAGCCAATTAGTATGGGAATAGCTAATAATTGAATGCGAATCATAGGACAATTTCCATTTAAAGATGATCTTGGGTGAGTTTCTAATTTTTAGCAAAATATTTCCTTTTCCCTTAAAAGAAATATTGAATATTGTCATTAATGATTGACATCGGGTCAAATTAAAGAATTCCAAATAAGAACAAGGATTAATGAACTTGCGACAATTTATAGACAAGAAACCAGCATTTTCTGATCGGGCTTGCGCCATTGATTATCTGCGAAGTTTTATAACAGCACAGGTATTGTTTCTACACTCTATTCTTGCCTATCCCACTTGGGGAGTATTTAGCCCCCAAAATTATTCCCGAGATTCCACCGCTCCAATTATAGATCCCATGAAATGGAAGGGTTTTGATCTTCCACCGACATTGCTTAACCTTTATTTCATGGCGTTAATGTTTTTTATTTCTGGCCTTTTTGTGTGGAATAGCTTGAAAAAGAAAGGAGTCTTGTTTTTCCTTAAGGACCGATTTCTTAGGTTGGGCATTCCATTTGTAATTTCCTTGCTTGTGATCATGCCAATAGCTTATTACCCATCTTTTCTGATGACGGGTAAAAAGGAAGATTTTTTCTCATATTGGATGAGTTGGTCTTGGAATAGTGGTTCGGCTTGGTTTATTTCTATCCTTTTTGTTTACAATATGATTATTGCTTTAATTTTTATGGTTTTAAAATCAAATGTTTTTAAAGTGCAGGTTCCAAGTTTCATATTTTCAAAACCTTCCATATTTTTTTTGGTTCTTTTGGTTTTTTCAACGATCGTTTTTCTTCCAATGTTTTATCTCTATGGACCTTTTAAATGGGTTCAAATTGGTCCGGTGGTTATTGGTCAAACATGCAGAATTTTTCATTATTTCATGTATTTCCTTGCGGGTGTTATGGTTGGAAGTTTTGGATTAAAAAATACTTTCCTAGTAGAACAAGGATCATTTTCCAGAGCATGGCTTAGTTGGTTGATCAGCGGGTTTTTCAACGCTTTATTGGTACTAATTTTTTTAAGTGCCATGCAAATTGATTTTAACCAAGGTTGGTATCCTCCTAAGCCCGGTTGGCTTTTTGTTGGAATTAGCATGGAAGCATATTGTGCTATTTTTAGCATGGCATTTTTAGCATTTTTCTTACGATTCTTTCATGCGCGCCGAGGTTTAATAGATAATTTTTGTGATAATGCCTATGGGATTTATCTGGTTCATTATCCATTTATTATCTGGTTGCAATATGCATTGGTTGATTTCACATTTCCAGCATACTTAAAAGCTATTGCCGTGTTTGTTCTTTCTGTGTGTTTTAGTTGGGGAACAGCTATTATTCTTCGTAGTTTTCCCATGGTTCAAAAAATCATTTAATAGCCAAGGTATTTTTTTGGGTTAATATGACTTTACATAAACCGTTCCTTAAAAATTCTAAAGAAGAGCAATAAAAACCAATTATTTGCCACCTAATAAGGTTTTTAATGCCTCCGCTTTTAAGAGTTTTTGAAAGTAATTGAGTAAATCAGTGGGGGAATTCGAATATTTTTGGTCCACAATCCCTGCAATTATGCAAAACCCCATTTCATCCATAGTGTTTTCACCTAGAAATAGGGGTTTTGACGGATGATAAGGATTTTCAGGGTTCCCAATGGAGTTATCATAAACCCATTCAATGTGAAGGGTTGTTCCTTTGGGTAATTCCAGATACTTTTTTGGGTAATAACGTTGCTGCCAGTTGAAATCCCAATTTGTAATCTCAAAAAAAAGTATTTTTTCTTTGGACCTTGGTAGTGTGTAGTAAAGACGGCATTGATCCCCGATCATGTGAGCATGGGGAGCTATAGTGAAAATTTTTAAATCTTCTTCAATTACTTTAGAGCCAGAGGCTTTAAAAGATTTTACCCCCTGCGGGATTATTGAGAAATTTGTATCCACAAGATAACCTTTGATATATTTCGTGGGTGGTTTTTTTGTTAGCCACAGGCCAAGTTTGGATCGATCAACTTCCTGTTTTCCATTACGGTGATAATGTATCTGCATGAAAATATGAGATTGTGGTGGAATAATGTAAGCTGTTTCAGGCGGTGCTGTAAGAGGATCAACCGCTGGAACCCAACCTCCAAGGCTTGAACCAGGGTTATCTTGGTTTCTTTTGACATTTGCAGGGTTCGGAATAAAACCAAGCCCCATGCCTGAATTGTAACCCGGACCCCAGTCACCTATGCCATTCGCGGGTTGTTTCGCATTTTGGAGGCGTTTCTGTGCATCGATCATGATGCCGGTGCCGTCATAAAAATATAAGGCATGATGGACAATCTTTGGATTACCCGGGATGAACTGGGTTTTCTCTACATAAATTTCCTCTTTGTTGTTTAAGGGCATCACTATGGTTCTGTAATGGTCATCCCCCAGTGGTCCCAAGTGAAAATCAGACGGCGATTCCAAAATGATATCAGGTGGTCTATCTCCGACCCAACTATTCGAGGGTTTGAATTGGATAGGGGGCGGAGCATCTTTTTCATCACCTTTGGGGCCCCCTTCATCCACCCAGTGCTTAATGGTTTCTATGTCTTTTTGGCTCATTCTTGGGTCATGGTGTAGAGGAATACTTTTTCCCGATGGTTTCCACGGAGGCATTTCTCGGGAAACCACATTATCCCGTATTAATTCTGTCCAGTTATAAGCATCTTTGAATGTCATGAGGGGAAAAGGACCCGCTTCACCTTTTCGATGACATGGCTGGCAGTTTTTTTGCAAAATGGGTAAAACATCCTTAAAGAAGGTAATCTTGCCAGTTTCTAGAACCGGTTTTTTTACGCGTTCCAGGGGGCATCCAATAGATTGGGTAAGTTTTGGATTTACTTCCTTGTTGGCTAATACGTTTTCCAGTGCCTGTTTCAAATCATGATTTTTAACGACTAAGTTTTTAGTGGCGCGATCCTCGTATTGGTCATTCATGCGCCCTGAATACCTAAGGGTGATGCCACTATCAATCACAAAAAATTGAGGAGTAACATCCGCATAAAAGGCAGATGAAACTATATGGTCGGGATCGTAGAAAACGGGAAAATTTATTTTGAATTCTTGGATGTGATTGGCAAGTTCTTTGGGTGACTCCACATCGCAGCATACACCGATAATATTTACTTTCTTTTCCTTGTACTTGTTACCAAGTTCAATTAATTCAGGTGTTTGTTTGTTTGAAATGGGGCATTGAAAATTAAGAAAGGCAACGATTGTTGCATTTGCACCCTTAAGTTGTTCCAAGGTTTTTCTTTCTCCAGAAATGCTAGTAAAAGTGATATCACTGATTTTTTTATTGATCAGAACAATAGCTGAAATACCCGCTCCTTGATCCCCGGAAGAGGTTTTTTCCTGAGCTTTTACCCATGTTAAAACACTTAACAAAATAATGAAGACAACAGATGTGGGTGTTCTTTTTTTCATAAGTGTTCCGTTAACTTTGCAAGCTCTAAAAAACGGTTTAGACTCACTCATCATAAACCAAACATAAAGATTTGTGTGAAATAATTACTTTTTAAACTCTTCAAGGTACTCAGGAAGCGTTTTAGATTAGGTTAAAGAAATAACTTTTTGTTTCAAATTAAGGTCAACTTAGGCTGGAAACTATTGCATAACCTTTGAAGCTTTAGGAAAATAAAAATCGATACATAATTAGTCCTTCCTGCCCAAAGATTGCTTTAAACCTGCCTTGTTTTCCGAAATGAGCATAAATATGAACAGGCGAAATTTTCTTAAAGGTTCTTCATCTTTAATTGCTCTGCCAGTACTTGAATCCATGGGATACCGGGCTTTTGCATCGGTAAAGCCTATATCCCCACCCAAGCGGATGGTATTTCTTGGTTTTGGTTGGGGAATTACCAATGAAACCTGGTTTCCTGACAAGACAAAGACTGGTAAAGATTACACGCTATCTGCCGGATTGGCGCCATTGGCTCGGCATAAAGAAAAATTCACCGTGGTTCAGGGAGTTTCCAATAAATTTAGCAATGAAGCGCATTGGGGAAGCACGTTCTGGCTGACTGGCGCAAATCGTTATTCCCAGCCCGGTCAAAGTTTTCACAACAGTATCAGTGCGGACCAGGTGGCGGCTGGTTTTCTTGGCAAAGATACTCGTTATGCCTCACTCCAGCTTGGTTGTGAAAAAGCCAGCGATTCTGGGCATGGTCCTGGTTCGATGTCTTGGGATATGCGTGGCAAGCCTTTGGCCGGTCCTGAAAACCCCGTCGTTGCATTTCACAAGCTTTTCTCCACCGACAATACTCCAATTTCAGAACGGCAGGCAATGCTATCTCAGAAAAGAAGCATATTGGATGCGGTAATGGGGGAAGCAAAAGATATCCAAAAGGGCTTAAACAAGACCGATAATGACAAATTGAATGAATACTTTGAAAGTATTCGTGATATTGAGATTCGGTTAGGGAAAGATGAACAATGGCTGAGTGTGCCGAAGGCTAAGTCCCCCATTCCTGAACCAAAACCTGGTTTGGCTGGCAAGGAAGAAATTAAGGTTATGTACGACCTGATTGTTGCTGCCTTACAAACTGATACTACGCGAGTCATTACTTATCGTCAGCCTGTTGGTACTCTTTTGCAAAGCATCGATATCAAATATGGATCGCACGATATCAGTCATTATTCCCCGGGGCCCCGCATGGAAGCTTCTCAAAAGCGCGATACCGTACAAAGTGAATTGCTTGCAGGCCTTTTGGATAAATTGAAAACAACCAAAGAACCCAATGGCACCAGCTTGCTTGACAATTCGTCCATTGTTTATGGATCCAACATTCGCTCCATTCATTTTCTTGACAATTGCCCGACCCTAATAGCGGGAGGGGGTGCAAACATAAAACTTGGGCAGCATCTTGTTTTGCCCAAAGACACACCTTTGTGCAACGTATGGCTGACACTTTTAAATGGAATGGGAATGAAGTTAGAGCGCCACGGGGATAGTACCGGTGTCGCACGGGATCTTTTGGCTTAAAAGTGACGGCTTCCATGAAATATTTGCAGGTTATTCTTGTACTTCTAATTTCCCAATTCTCCTGGGCAGGTGAAGCAATTACGCCTGCGGTTTTACCTGCCAAGCATGGTGTATTCCTGAAAAATTACTGCCATAAATGCCATAACGCTGAAAAACAGAATGGAAAGATTCGGCTCGATGATGTGGACTTCACCCTGAATACCATTCAGAAAGCAGACCTATGGCAAAAAGTGTTAAATTCTTTGAATTCTGGTGAGATGCCGCCGGCTGAAGAAAAGCAACCAATTGCACTTGAAAAGGCGGATTTTCTGGATGGACTTTCCACTACCCTGGTGCTTGCCCGGAAACGCTTGGGGGATTCCGGTGGAAATATAGTCATGCGCCGTTTAAATCGACGGGAATACGGCAACACCATTCGTGATCTTCTTGGAGTGGAGATCAACACCAAGGAACTGCCTGCTGATGGAGGTAATGGAAATTTTGATACGGTTGGTTCTTCCCTTTTCATGTCCAGTGATCAGTTTGAGCAATACCTTGCTTTGGGAAAGCAAGCAATCGAAGAGCATTTCGCTCGCTATGGAAATGCTTCCCAACAAAGGCTCGCTAAAAAAATTCATATTGAAGCCGAGGAAAAGAATGACCGCATTCGAAAAGCACTTGCGGACAGAACAGATGCAAGAAACCGTTATATGAAATGGACCTATGCAGTGGATGCGGCTGCAAACAAGTCTGAAAATGGGGATCTTGCGGCAAAAATCCGGTCGGAAAAGCCTGGCAATGCCATACACATCTATTTTGAATGGGCCAGAATAAAGGGCGCTCCATCCCCCAAGGAATTTGGTTTTGTGGATGCGGTTGATGCGGATGAACAAGGCCGCAGAAATTGGGTTCATTACGTGCCTTACCACAAGGCTTATGTGAATCACCCGGCAAACAAAACGGGCACGTTTCTCACTGTGGAGGATGTTTTTGTAAATCCTTATTTGGCATTTCGCATTCCCGGTGACTGGCCCGGTGGTGATTATGTGGTTCGTGTAAAAATAGCTGCAACATCTAATACACCTGCCTCAAGGCACTTCATGGAATTTGGCTCCCAGCATCATAGTGGTGTTAGAGCTGTTATCAGCAGCCATCAGGTGACAGGAACCATGGATAACCCGCAAGTTCTTGAAATTCCCCTGAAGTTTTCCCCTTCTGGAGACAGGGGATTTTTCTTCCAGGAAAAAGGAACTTACGAATCGGATAATTCCGCAAGAAGAATCTTTGAGGAAGGTATCAAAAAAAATGGAGTGGGGCCGGAATTCGCCCTGTGGGTTGATTGGGTGGAAATTGAAACCAGAACGAGTAATCCTGAACATAAAGGCGGGCAATCTGAAGCTCTTGCAAAGTCTTGGAAATTTCGCCGGGAAGTTGAGTTGCACGCGAATGCGATGGTAAGTGGAACTTACAATGGCTATTTCAAAGGTGGTTATACAGTCGCCAAGGCATATTTAGACAGCGACAGAACCAAGCCACCAAGCGCGTTTGGAAAGGGAATTTCTGACGAAATTGAGGCAAAGTTTCGGGTTCGTGCCTTTGAACAACATGGGCCAAGTTTTGAGCGGTATCTGAAAGATCCGCTTACCAAGACAGGAGCTTTCCTTACCATTTTTAATGTTCACACCGAGGAGGTGATTGACCTTCCCCCTGATCACCCTTCCGGATGGGTAAAAACTAAACATCCCGTCGAAAAGCTTCCGCCAGGAAAATATATCTTAAGGTTTCGAATTGGCGCTGTTGAAGGAACTCCTAGGGAGCGACATTTTGTTCAAATTGGAAGCAGGGCTAAAGAGGTTGAATTTTTACTTCTTAACACTTTTCAAATAAGTGGAACCACGAAATCTCCACAGGTTATTGAGATGCCGATCACATTAACCGCAGAAGGACCAAGAAGTTTTGTCCTTCGGGAACGCAGGGACATAAAAGGTGATCATGCATGGTATACGGCTGAACAAACCAAAACCGGGGTTGGCCCTCCCCCTGCCCTATGGGTCGACTGGGTGGAATGGGAAGGACCTGTAACTAATCAGTTTCAACAATCGGTGGCAAAATTCCAGCATATCGAAGTGGAAGCCAGATCCATGGAAGTTGGTCGCATCCATGAGCGTTCTCGGCAAATGAAGCAAAAATATGATCATTGGAAGTCGAGTGGTGGTGATGCCAACCGCCTGAAAGAATTTGGTTTTAACGATAAAGATCACGCAGAATTTCACAAGATTGTCTGGGAGCAAAATAATCGATGGTTTCAGCAATACATGGAATGGCCAAAATCTAAGTCTGGTTTGTATTTGGACAATACCGTGAACGAAACCTCGGAATACGCGATAAACCTTCCCGCTGATGCAGTCCCAGGTGATTATGTAATGCGTGTAAGGATAGGCAAACTTCCCAATATGCCCACGGAGCGTGCCTTTCTTTCCTTTGTTCAGGCTAGTCCGATTGATAAAGATGACCGAACTTTTCTGGCTAATCGTCAAATAATGGCGGATATTGAAAATCCTGAAATTATAGAGCTGCCATTTCGGGTTGTTCCAAACGGACCTCGAAAATTCATCCTCATGGAAAAACGCCCCTTGAAAAAAGGGGATATTAGCCTTCCCGGTGCAACCCGACTTATTAAAGATTCCAAACAACGTGACCCCGTTCTTTGGATCGATTGGATTGAATGGGAAGGTCCTATGATGCCCAATCTATTGCAAAATGTCGGTAAACAAATTCTTTTTGCGAAAGGTTCTGAAAAAAAAGAAGACGAACATGCTGCCGAAATCCTAGAAAAGTTTGCCTCCAAAGCCTTTCGCGGCAAACCCGTTAACAAGGAATTTGTTTCAAAGCTGGTAACAATTTTTACGCAAAGGCGCAAAGCGGGTGATAGTTTTGAAGCATCTCTAAAAGATCCACTGAGTGTTATCCTCGTTTCCCCCTATTTCCTTTATCTGATCGAACCATCCTCCGAAAACCGTGGCCGAAAATTAACCAGCGTGGAGTTGGCATCCAGGCTTTCTTATTTCCTTTGGAGTGCGCCTCCCGATGATGCCTTGCTTGCGCTGGCACGAAGCGGAGAGATTCAAAATCAAGAGGTTCTGCTTCGGGAAGTGGACAGGATGATTGCAAATCCCAAAGCCACCGAATTTGTTCATGGATTTGTGCATCAATGGCTTGGAATGGATAGACTGGATTTTTTCCAGTTTGATACCAAGCTATTTCGTGATTTTGATGAAAGTACCAAGGCGGCAGCTCGCAAAGAAGTTTATGAAACTTTCGCACAACTGATGCGAAGTAACGAAAGTATTACGCGACTTTTGAAAAGTGATGAAATTTATGTAAATGGGCTATTGGCAAGTTACTACGGTATCGAAGGCGTTTCTGGCGATGAGTTTCGCAAAGTTAAACTGCCGGAAGGTTCCCCCCGTGGCGGTTTATTAGGGATGGCGGCAATCCTTGCCATGGGCAGTAACGGAGAGCGCACCAGTCCTGTGGAACGTGGCGCCTGGATCTTGCGCAAATTATTGCACGACCCGCCACCTCCAGCCCCGGCAAATGTCCCACAGTTGTCTCGGCTTGAAAACAAAATTCTTACCACCCGAGAACGACTTCTTGCCCACCAGGAGCAACCGCAGTGTGCAAGTTGCCACCGCAAGATAGATCCAATTGGTTTCGGATTGGAAAATTTTGATGCTGCTGGCAAATGGCGAACTGAGGAAACCTACGAAAAACGTGGCGTGGGCAAAAAGACCTGGCAAATTGATGCCTCAGCCACTTTTCACCAAGGCCCGAAATTTAGCAGCTATTTTGAAATGCGTGATATTATCGCTTCTAGAGGCGATGACTTTGCGAGGGGTTTCGCGGAATCGCTGGTGGAGTATGCCCTTGGTCGACCTTGTGGCTTTACGGACGAAAGTTTGTTAACAGAAATCACCACGCAGGCCAAAAGCCACAATTATGCCATCAGCCAATTCATTCGCTCTCTGGTCACAAGCCAACAGTTTCAAAAGAAGTAATAAACTTTGGTTTTGATTTGTCTTATCAGGGAATCTGGAAAATATGAAAACAATACAAGAATATTCCTTTGTTACAAAATTATTTATTGCAACCGCCTTTAAAATTTTCCTTGTGATAAATGCCTATTCTGATGAAATTCCTAAAACCATTGAATTTGACCAAAAACACAGTCAAATCCTTAAATCTCATTGCCTTAAATGTCATGATGAGAGAAATCAAAAGGGGAAATTTCGCCTTGATAATCTTTCTTTCAAAATAACGGACATCGAAACAGCCGAGCGCTGGCAAAAAGTACTAAATGCGGTGAATTCTGGTGAGATGCCTCCAGAAAACCAGAAGCCACTGCCTTCTGCGGCTAAAACCGATTTTTTGGATGATCTCTCTAAATTGATGGTTCTCGCAAGAAAAAACCTTTCCGACCAGAAAGGCTTCATCACCATGAGGCGTCTGAATCGGCGTGAATATAAGAATACACTTCGTGAACTTTTGGGCGTGGAGATCAATGTAAGCGAGCTTCCACCTGATTCCGGAAACGGAGGTTTTGATACCGCTGGCCAAAATCTATTCATGTCAGCTAATCAATTTGAACAATACCAATCGCTTGGCAGAGAAGCGATCGAGGAATCTTTCCTTTGGCAAAAGGCTGCCGGGGAGGAAAGAAAATTGCGATACGAGGCTGAGGAATCCCTGAAAAGCATCCAAAAAAAATATCTTGATACTTTGGATGACCTTGAAAGGGCAAAAAGATGGGCAAAGGCGGTGGAGGAGGCAGCAAACCGTCCCGCCAATTCAGAGGTAGTGAAAAAACTTCGCCAGGAAGCAAAAAATGAACCCACATTCCGCCGTTCCTGGGCCCTGATACCTGGCGCACCCGCTCCCGAGGATTTTGGTTTCCGCACCGTGGAGAATAACGCTGACAAGGCGAATGGCGCTTTGAACTATGAAACCAAACAGGGCAGCGGTTATATGCGCCCTTACCATGAAAACTACCTTCGCCAAAAACATTTGGATACTGGCGCGTATCTCACAATCATGGCTGGCGAATTTGGGAATGATCACATCAGTCTTTATGTTCCGCCAAGTTGGCCGGTGGGAAATTACATGGTAAGGGTTCGAATTGGTGCGCTTGACAACTCACCTCCTGAAAGACGTTTTATTGAATTTGGAATTCATCCTAGAAATGGCCAGGTAATGAGTACTCACGAGGTTACCGGCAGTATAAACCAGCCTCAGGTGATTGAAATTCCGTTGAAGCTTACCAAGGAACATTCTTCCCGAGACAATCGAACGATCTTTATTCGGGAAAAAGGAAGTAACGACCATTATTTGCAGACCAGGCAGATATTCAACTCTGCCAAGGCAAAAAACGGCATTGGTCCAGAACTTGCGCTTTGGGTGGACTGGATGGAAATTGAACGAATTTCCGAAACTGGAATAAGTATGACTCCGAAGCCACCCAAGTTTCAAATTGGTGATAATCGACAGTTAGGTTCCATATCAGCACCCGGGCTTTCCAATGTTCGTTACGAGTGCGAAACTGCGAACGAAAAAGTATCTAAATATGTTGACCGTCAGATTAAAGATCGTGAGCAGGCACAAAAATGGGTCAAGGCCGTTGAATTGGCCGCAAGCAAACCGGAAAACAAAGCCGTGGTTGAGGAAATTAGAAAAAACTCCAAGAATGAAGCGATCTTCAGGCGTTCATGGGACAAAATTACCGGTGCCCCCTCCCCTGAATCATTCGGATTTCAAACCACGGAGAATAATGCCGACAAGGCTAATTCAGCACTTGGTGAAAACTGGCAGAAATACCATGAGTATTACTTGAAGCAACCGGGTTTGGATCGTGGCGCGTATCTGGGAACCCCCACCATGCACCCTGCAGTCATGGCGTTGGGCTTCCTCCAAATGCCGGTTCCGAATGAATGGAAAAGTGGTGACTATTTGTTCCGTGTGAGAATAGCTGCCGCACAAAATGCCCGTCCGGAACAGCGTTTTCTGGAAGTAGGGTTTCATCCCAGGAATGGCATGGTTCGAGCCACCTTTGAAGTAACCGGAACCTTTGAAAATCCTCAAATTTTGGAAATGCCTTTCAAGCTCACCAAATCACAAACGGATAGTGGGGATCGTACCTTATTTATTCGAGAAAAGGGTACTTGGGATAACAACGAGGAAGGTGGTAGAAAACGCGCCGAGGCCGTTAAGAGAAACGGTGTTGGTCCTGAAGCAGTACTTTGGGTTGATTACATGGAAATAGTACGGCTAAATGATTCTGTAAAACCCATGCCTCCCGGCCTTGAAGCCGTTGGAATAAATTTTGAAGATCCGGCTAAATTGCCTTCCTCAGAAGAAGTAAATGCAGCACTTTTCCGGTTTGCAAAAGTGGCTTTCCGCGGCTCTGAACCTTCGGAGAGTTATTTGAAACGACTATCCGAGATTTATTCCAATCAGCTCAAAGCTGGCTTGAAACCGGCCGTGGCCTTCAAAGAAATCCTCGCTATTATTCTGTCATCCCCCATGTTCCTTTATTTGGCGGAACCTTCCCCAGAAGACAAAACTCGGCCTCTCAGTGGGCCAGAACTCGCAACAAGGCTTTCGTATTTTCTCTGGAGTTCCCCGCCAGATCAGCAGTTGTTGGAACTGGGAAAAAGTGGCGATCTCACAAAACCCGGAGTACTGGCCGAACAAACTAATCGTTTGCTGGATGACCCCAGGGCAGAAGGTTTTGTTCGCGGTTTTGTTTTCCAATGGTTGGGGATGGATCGCCTCGATTTTTTTGAAGTCAATCGTGCCAAATATCCGCGTTTTGATGATAGCACCCGACTTGCGGCAAAAAACGAGGTTTATGAAACCTTCCAGTACATTCTCAAGAACAATGAACCCGTTACCGATCTACTCAAAGCGGATTATGTGGTAATCAACCATCTGCTTGGGGATTACTATGGAATTCCCGGAGTCAAAGGGGATACCTACCAGAAAGTTCCTCTACCAGCGGGTTCCCCACGAGGTGGACTTCTTGGAATGGCAGCCATTCACGTCATGGGAGGAAATGGCGAACGGACTAGCCCCGTGGAACGAGGCGCGTGGGTTTTGCGAAAACTTTTAAACGATCCCCCGCCACCAGCCCCGGCAAATGTGCCTCAGATCACCAGACTTGCCGGTAAAGTCCTCACCACCAGGGAAAGGCTTCTAGCCCACCAGGAAAGCCCGCAATGCGCAAGCTGCCACAGAAAAATTGACCCCATTGGCTTTGGATTGGAGAATTTCGACGCTGTCGGTCAGTGGCGCACGGAAGATAGTTACCAGGTCATGGATGAGAACGGCAAGCCGGTCAAAGGCGCCTCCAAGACTTGGACCATTGATCCTGCCGCAAGCCTCCACAAGGGGCCTTCCTTCCAAAATTATTTTGAGTTAAGGGAAATTATTGCATCAAAAGGTGATGACTTTGCCCGTGGTTTCAGTTCAGGTCTCTTGGAATACGCCCTCGGCAGGCCCGTGGGATTCCGTGACGATGAGCTAATACAAAAGATGCTAAATACATCGAAGTCTCACCGCTATGGCATGCGGAATTTTATTCTCGCATTGGTTGCCAGCAAAGAATTTCACACGAAGTAAAGGTTGAGCTTTTGACTGCTAAAGTCGATAATGAATTCGAAGCTAAGGAACCAACCATGACTCATCGACGCCACTTTTTACAATCCACCACTGCAATAATTGCCCTTCCCATGCTGGAATCGCTTGGGTACAGGAGCTTTGCTCCCGCAGCAGCACCCGCAAATCCCCCCAAGAGACTGATTTTTCTTGGGTTCGGCTGGGGTATCACTGAAAAAACATGGTACCCGGATCTCAAAAAAACAGGTAAGGACTATGAACTGCCTTTGGGTTTGAAACCATTGGAAAGGCACAAGTCGGATTTCAGCGTTGTCCAAGGCTTGTGGAATAAATATTCGAACGAGGGTCACTGGGGTAGCACCATGTGGCTTACCGGTGCTAATCGCTATTCCCAACCGGGACAAAGCTTTCACAATAGCATCAGTGCAGATCAGGTTGCGGCTACAAAGCTCGGCCTTCAAACCAGGTTTTCCTCCTTGCAGTTCAACGGTAGTCAAACAGGGGATCTTAGCGGTCATGGGCCGGGTTTGTCCATGGCATGGGACCTTAGCGGTAAGCCCGTTGGTGGCCTGAACGGCCCCATGGCAGCCTACCATCGTCTTTTCGCTAAAGATACCACGCCTATTGAACAGCAGAAAGCCATGCTTGCGCAAAAGCGAAGTGTTCTGGATGCGGTTCTTGATAACGCCAGGTCTCTGCAGCGTGGCCTGGCCAAAAAGGATAACGCAAAGCTTGAAGAATACTTCCAAGGTATCCGTGATATTGAAACCAGATTGGCCAAGGAGGAACAATGGATAGGGGTTCCCCAGCCAAAGGCTCCGATGCCCGAACCAAAAACCGGGGTGGACGGGCGCGAGGAAATCAAGCTTATCTACGATATTATGATCGCTGCCATGCAAACGGATAGCACACGGGTCATGACATTTCGCCAGCCTGTCAACACTCTTCTTACGGCCCTGGGAATCAAAGTGCATCCGCATGACATGAGTCATTATCACACAACTTTGGGAGAAAAACTGGATGCATCCCAGCGTCGTGACCTGGCGCAGAGCGAATTACTGGCGGGTTTCCTGGACAAATTGAAAGCCACCAGGGAGGCTGACGGTACAAGCCTTTTTGACCATGTGGCCCTTGCTTACGGCAGTAATATTCGCACCGGACATGAATTAAACAACTGCCCCACCATTATTAGTGGACGTGGCGCAAATCTGAAATTGGGTCACAACATAGTTGCACCCAAGGACACGCCCCTTTGCAACGCATGGCTTGCGATGCTTCATGGTGTTGGTGTTCAGGCAGAAAGGCACGGGGATAGCACTGGACCCCTCAAGGAAATTATTGCTTGATATTTTTACCCACGTAAACCCCAAAGCTACCTTAAGGTTCAGGTAAGTTTCCCGGATGCCTCTATTGGCCAGACATCCACTACCACACCATTTTTATGAACCATCATTTCACGATGCAGATTGCATGTGGTACAGGCGTGGGTAGGAATCAATTCCAGTACCTGCCCGACTTTCCAGTCTGGTGATTGCTGAATGACGCAATGTTCCTCGGATAGGAAATAAGGGATGACCACATCTGGATATCCCTTGATGTCGGGCACCCCGAATTCACAACCGGCACCCTTGATACCTATGTCGATCACAGACCTGTTCATGGCAGGCCGGCTGATTACCCTTACAAGGACAGATAATGCTATCTCAAATTCCGGAACCAGTTTGTGATATTGTTTGTCCATGGTGGCATAGGTGCCGGCCTGAACCTCATCCACCCCTTCCAGAATGCCAGTACTGTCATAGGTGGCGCTTGAACAACCAGTGACGCTAGGCACCTGAATGCCATTTTCCTCAAGATTGGTTCGGGTCTCCATTGCCAATTTCATGGCCGAAACCGCTTTTGCGGCACGCTCATCCCGATCCAACACATTCACCAGATGGCCTTCAAAAGCCTGCAACCCGCCAAACACCACGTGTGAAAGTTTTTGGATGGATCGCACCAGTTCCAAAGCTGGTTTACCTGGCGCCACCCCACAGCGGCCCATGCCAATATCCACTTCAATAAATAAATGAACCTGCGATTGGGCCTGAAGCGCTGCCTGGGAAATCGCCAACGCTTGCTCTATGCAATCGATGGCAACACCCACCCTGGCGGTTTTTGCCAAAGCTGCAAGGCGATTGGTTTTTAGGTGACCAACTATCTGGTTGGCAATCAGAACATCTAAGATTCCATTTTCCACAAGTATCTCGGCCTCGCCAAGTTTTGCGCAAGTCATGCCAACAGCGCCAGCAGCCAATTGCATTTTGGCAAGCGTGACACATTTATGGTTCTTAAAATGGGGCCTAAGCTTGGCATGACGGCCTTTGAAATAATCTGCCATTCTGGCTAGGTTTCTTTTGCAAGCCGCAAGATCCAATAGCAGGGATGGGGTTTCCAGGGCATCTAGAGGTTTGCCAATTCGACTATCTATTCTGGCCATGGGTTTTTCTCCATTGCCAGGGAATATAAGACTGACTTGGAATTGGTGTATTCATGTACTGCTTCTTGAAAACCCAATTCCGCGCCAAAACCACTCATCTTGTATCCATAAACAGGCACATTAGGCCGCAGGGCACCACCACCGTTGATGGCAATCCTCCCGGCTTTTAACTGCCTGGCCACCCTTAGTGCCCTTCTACCCTCGCTAGTCCAGATGTTTGCCATCAGACCAAAGTCACTGTCGTTGGCTATCTTGATTGCCTCATCCTCATCTTTGAAAGTAATAACACTCAGCACCGGGCCAAATATTTCCTCCCGCGAGATGGTCATCCGCGGTTTCACACCATCAAAAATCGTTGGAGGAAGAAAGCAACTTTCATCACCATGGTTATTCTTTCCGGAATAAACGCAACGGGCCCCTTCTTTCTGGGCAATGTCGATGTATTGAAGGACTATTTGCTTGTGTTGATGGGTTGCCAGGCAACCCAGATGGTTTTCATGGTTCATCGGGTCGCCTTGCCGCAGGGACTTTGCCTTTGAAATGATTCTTTCCAGAAGCTCTTCTTTTTGGCTTTCATGAACCAGCAATCTGGATCCCGCGACACAAACCTGACCAAGGTTGTAAAAGATACCTGTGATGACGCCATTGACAACCATGTCCATATCAGCATCTTCAAACACAAGGCTTGGTGTTTTACCTCCTAATTCCAGCAATACTCCCTTGATGCCATTTCGGGCTGCAGCCAGCATTTGCGAACCGGTCTGATGTCTGCCCGTGAAAGTTATTTTGTCGATGCCCTTGTGTTCCACCAGGGCAGCACCGGCTTCAGCGCCTGTACCGTGAAGAACATTGATCACCCCGGGTGGAAAACCAACTTCCTTGGCAAGTTTTGCAAGCATCAATGCAGACAACGGGGATACTTCCGATGGTTTCAAGACAACCGTGTTTCCGCATGCAAGAATAGGGGCAAGTTTGATGGCTGCGTTGGTAAGGGGAAAATTCCACGGGACAATAGCCGCTATCACGCCCATGGGTTCCCGATATTGCATGGTCACATTTTCAGGAAGGGTTCCGTAGCATTTACCGGCGATTTTATCTGGAAGACCGGCATAGCTTTCGAAAAGATTGGCGGCACACGGAATATCAAAACCAAGTGTATCCCGAATTGGTTTGCCAACATTAAGCGTGTCAGTTTTTGCCAAGACTTCCAAATTGGCGCGAATTTTTTCCGCCAAACTAAAAAGATATCTCCCTCTTTCCAGCGGATCCATCCTTGGCCAGGGGCCATCGTCAAAAGCCTTTCTTGCGCTTAACACCGCTTTGTTAACATCCACAGAATTAGCCAGGGCAACCTTGGTGAGAAGTTGTTGGTTTGCGGGATTGATGACCTCCCAGGATCGTTTGGAATCACCTTCCACCCATTGATTGCCAATAAATAGCTGGTTTGGCCAATCCATGATGAAATCCTTTTTTTAGAAATAAGACCGTTCCGTGTCGGAGACAGTTAAAGTCCATTCAAGGAGATACTTGGTACTCTAATTTTCTGATATTTCTCCAACATGTAAAAACAAAATTGTTCCAAGTCTAAATTTATCTCTTCAGGGTGATTTTTATTCTTCCACATTATGGCGGTTTCATGTTCGCCATTTCTTCAAAGTTAGAAATAGGCACTTTGTTAAAATGATGTTTTTAAAATCTGCTGAAGTAAAATAACTGATCATCAACTTGTCTGTATGAAATGCAAGCGTGCAAGGTGTAGAATATGTTCTTCATCAGGTATGAATTAGGAATAATATTTAACTTATTGAGGACTGGTAAATGAATTTCAGAACAACAATTTTATGGATAATAATTTTATTCCTGTTTCCACAAGCTACCCGTGCGGAATCGATCGCCAAGCAGAAACCGAACGTGATATTTATTCTCACGGATGATCAGGGATGGGGTGATGCTGGTTTTGCCGGACATCCCTATGCCAAGACACCAAATCTTGACAAATTTGCCAGCCAAAGCACATGGCTTCGGCAGTTCTATGTTTCTGCAACGGTATGTTCACCGAGTCGTGCCTCATTCATGACATCAAGGTATCCTGCCCATTTTAAAATTCATGGTCATTTTGCTGACCATAAACTAAATGCTTCACGTGATATGCCGGATTGGCTGGATCCCAAAGAAATTACACTTCCAAGTCTTTTAAAAAGTGCTGGTTATTCAACTGCACATTTTGGTAAGTGGCATCTTGGTAACGGGGACGAGGCTCCAGCACCACACGCGTACGGATTTGACAAATCCAAAGTTGTCAATGGGAATGGGCCAAGCTTGGGGGATGAAGCTAAAACCCCTTACTTCAGGGCCAAGTCTACTGAGATCATTGTGGATGAAACCATTCAATTCATTAAAGAAAACAAGGGCGGCCCTTTTTATGTGAATCTTTGGACACTTTTACCACATGCAAAATTGAATCCAACTCCTGCCCAACTTGCACCCTATGACAACCTTTCACCAGACCCTAAAGCCCCGGGCTTTGGAGGTTGGATGCAAAGCTATCTTGGAAATGCCAAAAACTTAAAAAGCCAGATGCAGGTTTTCTGTGCATCCCTTACGGATTTGGACACCCAATTGGGGCGACTTTTCACTGCGTTGGATGAATTAAAACTTGCCGACAACACCATTATCTTTTTTTCCAGTGACAATGGTGCCGAGGATTACAGGGTTGGAAATGCCGCCAATGCTGGCGTGGGAAACACCGGACCCTTAAGGGCAAGGAAGCGTTCCATGTACGAGGGCGGCATCCGAACTTTTGGACTTGTTCGTTGGCCTGGTCGTATTCCTGCGGGAATGAGGGATGAAACAAGTGTAACCAGCGCTGTGGATTTTCTTCCAACCGTTTGCAAGCTGGCAGGGGTTGATTTGCCAAAGAACCTGCTTTGCGATGGTGAGGATGTAACCGACATTTGGATGGGGAAAACCCGTAAACGTACAAAACCATTGCATTGGGAATGGTTGTTTGGTGTTCAAGGTGCAAAGGACCGTTATATGCCCCCTTCCCTTGCCATCCGTGATGGGGATTGGAAACTATTTGTGAATCATGACGGTACAGGGGCACAACTATTTAACATTCCAAAAGACACTAGTGAAGAAAAAGATCTGGCAATGTCCAACCCGGATCTAGTGAAAGCTCTGACCCAAAAAGCGTTAGACTGGGTAAAAACCCTGCCCGCCAGCAATGCAAGAAAATCATTTGCCTCCAAGTGATGGAATATTTCCAGAAAAATGATTCTGAAATGGGATAGGAATGATCAAACCGTGGAATGTGTTTCAAATAGCTATTAAAAACATCGCCTTTTTGCGAATTCCTGAATTGCTAACAGGATTTTTGTTTTTTCTCACTTTTAATGCTAGCGGGGCGGAATCTACCATATCCCTTCCGAATGTTATCCTCATACTTGCAGATGACCTTGGATATGGCGATGTGATGTGCAATAACCCAAAACGCTGCAAAATACCAACTCCCAATTTTGACAGAATTGCCAGGGAAGGAATGCGATTCACGGATGCTCATTCATCCTCGGGCGTATGTTCACCCTCGCGATACACTCTAATGACAGGAAGGTATCATTGGCGTACAAGGCTGCAGTCAGGGATTGTGAATGTCTATGGCAGCCCATTGATTGCCTCCGACCGTCCAACGATTGCATCCCTCGCAAAGAAAAAAGGCTACCGCACTGCCTGTATAGGCAAATGGCACCTGGGTTGGGACTGGCAATTCAACATGCAGGATCGCCGGCTTTTGTCTCCGAAGGCGTCCGCAAATGAAAAATCCAACAAAGAAGAAAAAAAATTATCTGCTGGGGCACCTCAAGCCAGCAAAGAACAACAGGCGGCATGGAAGAGGTTATTCTCCAAAAACATTCTTAACGGACCGATATCCAGGGGTTTTGATCAGTATTTTGGAACCGATGTTCCCAACTGGCCACCTTATTGCTTCATAGAGAATGATCGAACCGTTGGAATTCCAGAGGAATTCCTGACCCAAAAAATGATTGGTGGCAATCAGGCAAGTCAGCAAGGGCCTGCGCTTCCAAATTGGAAACTCGAAAAAATTCTGCCAGAACTAACCAAAAGATCAGTACATTTCATCGATGATTCATCAAGAATGAAACAACCGTTTTTGCTGTATTTGCCACTTACCTCGCCGCATACGCCCCTTGCAGTCAACAAAGATTGGATCAATCGCAGTGGTTTGAATCCCTATGCGGATTTTGTCATGGAGACTGATGCATGTGTGGGAAAGATTTTAGAGGCATTAGATAAAAATGGATTGAGTAAGAACACGCTTGTGATTTTCACTTCGGACAATGGTTGCGCACCTTACGCCGGTGTCAAAGAGCTTGAAAAACAAGGTCATTACCCCAGTGGGCCTCTAAGGGGATACAAGGCCGATGCCTGGGAGGGTGGCCACAGGGTTCCTTTTCTGGTGCGGTGGCCTGGTTTGGTGAGTGCAGGTTCCATATGCGATCAACTGGTGCACCACGCGGATATCTTTCAAACACTTGCCGATATATGGGATCTGAAAGTTGCGCAAAATTCCGGGGAGGATAGTTTCAGTCTTCTGCCGGTATTGAAAGGCGATAAAACACCCGTCCGTACCAACGCGATCAGTACTTCCATCCAAGGTGTGCCTGGAGTCAGAATGGGTTCCTGGAAATACATTCCCGCGCCTGGTTCCGGAGGTTGGGCCCCCGGGATGGATCCGACCCAGTCCGTGCAGCTTTATAATCTTTCCGAAGATCTGGAAGAATCCCGAAATCTTGCTTCCAGTATGGCGGACAAAGTATCAGAAATGCAGTTACTCTTGGAAAGATTGATCACGGAAGGCAGAAGCACTCCCGGCGCCAAGCAAAAAAATGATGTGGAAGTGATCAGATACCCAAGGCCAAATCCTGGGAAAAAGCCCGCCCAAAAGTCTGAAAAATGAGGTATGAATCTGTAGGGTATTTACCAAGCATATTCAAATGATAATAATCTGGCAAAGATCAAGCCGTCAAAGTACAAATACTTTCAAAGTTGATCATTATCTTCCATTCAATAAGGAGCCATAACTTTGCAAGGCTCATACCTGAAATTCATCACTAATAGTGTGATATTTTTACTTTTGCCAAATATTGGTATTTCCGCTGAGGATTTTACATCCTGGGCAGCGCTAAGCTCTGATACAAAACCAGTTAGGCTTACCAGAGATAATGTAACTCTGCATGGAAGCAAATGGTCATTCCTGCGATCTCCAAAGGAAACTGGAAACACCGAAATATCAGCTTTAATAACTATTGAGGAAGTCGCCAGGGAGTTTTCCTATTTTGGCTCTTCCTGGTCCGTCTGGCCTGATCCGACTTTTCCAGACCAGGGTTTTGAAGCAGGTATACTTTTTCACTCCAATCAAGATGGAACAAGTGGTTACAGGGTCCAAGTTTCATCGAAATACCAGGAAATCGCCCTGGTTCGATATCCTGATGGTGGTTATCTAGCTTCAGTCCCGTGTAAAGTTGAAACACGCCAGTCACTTCCTCTCAAGGTAAACATCTCTAACGGAGTCATCCGCGTTTCCATTAAAGAACAAGAGGTAATACGGTATGTGGATCGTCTCTCACCTCTGCCTAAAAAAGGCCGCGTTGGTATTGGTGTATCCAGTGGGGCAAAGGTTCAATTTTCCCAACTAAATCTCAAGGATGTCTTTCCAGAACCAAATCTCATCCTGCAACCCCACCACCCGAAGTTTTCCGCACGCAAATGGCTTGGAGGAAGAACCTGGGTGTTTGATGGCTTGGAGCCCATATTGCTGCTACCCAGCACAGAGTCCAATAACATCATGAATGTGAAACTTCTGCCTGGTTTCAAACCCTTACTAACCTGGAACAGCCATTGGGATACCCAAAACCAGGGAGCATATCCTGAGGCAACCAATAGTACCATGGATGTTCAAACCAGTGGCGGAGGAGAATCCCTTACTGCCACCTGGAAAGGCAAGCATACCAAGGGTCGTTTTGAAACCAAAACCATGATGAAAGTAGCTTTTGACAGTGTTCGTGGTTGCTACACCTATGATCATGACAGTGAACTTGAGGTCCTTGCCGGTAACCCCTTTCATTTTCGTTATGGATTTGATTTTGAGCATCATACCCCGCTTGATCCATTTAACTGGCAGTATCTGGTGGCAAAACGAAAAGGCGGGGATGTATACCATAGACCTGTTTATCCGGTTGACCCGGGACCCCAGTTTGATCTGGAAACTTATCATGGACAGCGTGTCTGGTATGGCCGCCATAACAAGGATATGAGAATTGCCCCCGCGGTTGAATATGAGATAGATCCAAGTTGGAATCCACAAAATATGGCGAATGGAAAAGCGGTAGTTCGCCAGTGTAATACCGCAGTCTGTGCCGCATTTTATGATACCGGTGTGTCTTTTCCTCCGGAAACCTCCTTACCCGGCACCAAGGTTCGGGTTAAATATCGCTACACAGGGTATCCATTGGAAGAGGCAAAGGCACTCTTTGAACAATCCAAGGTTTATATTTCGCCCATGCTTGATCCCAAGCATCATTATATCTTTGCGGATGAATGGCCGAAGCTTACCTTCAGTGATTATGTTCCCATGAGCCAGACATGGCAACTTGGCAGAACCCCTTTCATGACAGGCCACAACACACGACCCTCTTATGAACTGGTTAAAAACTGTGGTGCCGGCAGCGGGTTTGCCATGAAACTGGGACCAGCCTCCTACGGAAAGGCTTCGCTTTCCAAGGCTGTCAACCTGAAGAAGGGGCGTTATTTTGTCACCGCTATGGTAAGGGGTGATAATCTTATAGGTCCAGGTGGACGCATCGAGCTTGATGCGGTGCGCTCCAAAAGTAACACCATGATTTTGCAGGCTCGTCATTATCTGGGGAACGGTTCTTTTTCGTGGAAAAAAACAGGTTTTGTTTTTGATTTGCCGGAGGATAGCCCAACTCTTCAAATTGCCTTTGGAAATGCTGGCACAGGTTCTTTCCAGGTAACCGATGTGGAGTTTACAAAGTTTGCCGAAGGAGAAAACCTCCCAGAGGGGATTCTTCCTAGCCCGAACCTATCTCCGGCAAAAATGGAACCAAGTCCCAAAGGGGCCATAGCTGATTTCAGGATGCTGGAGGGGAAAGGCTATCACTCCCTGAACTATGCAGGGAACGGACTGCTAGAGACCGTCAATCTGAAATGGGTTACTGAAGACGGAAGGCCCGCCCTGAAATTTACCGAAAATCCCGAAGGCTCCAAAGACTTTCATCCTTCCGGTTACATCGGGATGCATATTTTTGGAAATGCCCAGAACTTTGAATACCTTGCCTCTTATAAATCCTACGAGAATGCGCGTACGGCCTCGTTCGCCATGTCCGATGGTGGCGGGATTGTTCTAGGCTGTGAAAGGTTTTATTTGCATGGTGCTTTCTATCGAGGCCTCATAGGAAGAACCCTTGTGATAAATCGACCGCTTGAAGCTGGGGAAATTTCTCTCCTTGCCTCCGACAAACAACTTTCCAACTTGGAAACGAAAGCCGATTCCAAGGGTATGACCCTGGCGGCATGGATCAAACCTGATGCAAGGCTTGGCAGTAAAAATGCACATCCGGGTGGAGGCGATATTATCGGGCTAGGCAACAGGCGTTATGTTCTCAAACTGCAGGGCAGTAATGCAGATGGGAATGGCGCGCCCTATCGACTCACCGCAAGATTGAACGTCAACGATGGTGTTTCCTCGGAACCTTTGCTAAAGCCGGGGCAATGGTATCATGTCGCCATGACAGCGACTCCGGAAAAGGGTCAGCGAAGAATGCGCTTGTTTTTGGATGGAAAACTTGTTGCGGAAGATTTGACCAAAAAATGGTCCGGTGATTGATCCAAACTATGAGGGTTACGCTTTACTTTTGATAATCTGCAAAAATTTTTCCTTGGTATATTGTACTCACGCTGGTTTTCTTCAAGCAAGCTGCGTTTACATTTTCAGGATCAAGCTAATCAGAATACGGAGAAAATTTAATGTTTAGTTTATTTACTAGGTTTTTCATTCTCTTTTTATTGTTATGGTGCTCACCATATCTATATGCCCAGGAGGCGGATCAAATCTTCCATAACGCCCATGTCATCACCATGAACGAAAGGCAGCCTTCCGCAAAATCCGTCGCGGTGCGCGCTGGAAAAATCACCGCGGTCGGAACCATGGATGACCTGGCAAACCAAAAAGGTCCAAACACCAAAATGGTGGACTTGGGCGGCAGGACCCTGCTTCCGGGTTTCATCGATTCCCATGGTCACTTGATTTATATCGGGCTGCAGCGTTCGGTGGCAAACCTCCTTCCACCGCCCGATGGCAAAGGGCAAAGTATCAATTCCCTGCGGGATATTCTCCTTGAATGGGAATGTTACGAGTCTGCCAAGCGCGTGGGAGGAAATCGCATCATCATCGGTTTTGGCTACGATGATGCCCAACTTCTCGAGCGCCGCCACCCCACCCGTCGTGACCTTGATCTTGTGTCCAAAGACAAACCGGTTGTTCTCATCCATCAGTCGGGGCACCTTGGTGCCGTAAACACCGCCGCGCTGAAGATGGCAAACATCACCGATAAAACCCCCAACCCCAATGGTGGTGTAATTCGTCGTGAAGAGGATGGAAAGACACCCAACGGGGTGCTGGAGGAAACAGCATGGGTTCCTATGCTCTTCAATCATGTTATGCCTTTGGTCAGCCAGGGAAACCTTCGCTTCTTCATTGAACAGGGGCAGGAATCCTCCGCATCATTTGGCTACACCACGGTGCAGGATGGGCGTGCCACTTCCGAAAATTTGGAGGCCCTTGGGGAGGCCGCGGCAGCGGGAGTATTGAAGGTGGATGTGGTGTCTTATCTGGATCCCTTCATGTCCAAGTCTCCGTTTGATTCCAAATGGCATGGCGAGAAATATAAGGGCCATTTCCGTGTCGGAGGTATCAAGGTAAATCTTGATGGCTCACCCCAGGGGAAAACCGCATGGCTGACCCAACCTTACAAGGTGCCACCACCGGGTTTGGGCAAGGATTACCGTGGATACCCAACCTTTCGTGACAGCCAGCTATTCCCCGTTATCCGCGAGGCAGTCGAGAAAAAATGGCAGATTCTCGCCCACTGCAACGGGGATGCCGCCTCTGACCAGTATATCGCCGCCCTTAAGCAAGCAGGCGACCCGGAAAAGGTAAAGGCAACCCGCCCAGTGATGATCCATGCCCAGACCGTCCGCGAAGACCAGTTGGATGACATGGCAAGAATGGGTATCATGCCTTCTTTTTTCAACATGCACACTTATTACTGGGGAGACTGGCACAGGGATGAAGTGCTGGGCAAGGAAAGGGCTTACCGCATCAGTCCCTCTGCTTCCGCCATACGCCGGGGCATGAAATGGACATCCCATCATGATGCCCCTGTGGCACTTCCCGATTCCATTCGGATTCTCTCCTCCTGCGTCACCCGCAAGTCCAGAACGGGTGATATCATCGGTCCCGATCAAAGGGTTTCTGTTGCCGAGGCACTGAAGGCTCTCACCATCCATGCCGCCTACCAGTATGGCGAGGAATCCACCAAGGGAACCATCGAGGCTGGCAAACTGGCAGACTTTGTGATTCTTTCCGATAATCCGCTCACCATGAATCCAGACCGCCTGATGGATTTGAAAGTCCTTCAAACCATCAAGGAAGGGAATACGGTCTACTCCTCAAGCCAGAAAAGGTGAAAGGTTTCGTTAGGGGATTCTTAAATCACCACTATTTTTCAGTTGCAGAGAAAGGTTTATTAAAAGAAGATAGTTTAAGTCCCTTAATAAAATGATTTGTGGTGAAAACCCATGAAAGCCTTTTACCTTTTTCTTTTGGTGATCTTTTTTGCCACAGGATGCGGTACCCCGGATATATTGCCTGTAATCGTGGAGGGGTCTGTAGAGCTTGATGGCAAACCGATGGCTGATGGAACCATTGAATTTTCTCTGCAGGGATATCCACCGGCGCAAATTCAAATCACGGATGGAAAATTCCAGGGCAAGGCCATGCCTGGTTCCAACATCGTCAGGTTTGCGCGCTGGGTTCCAAATCAGTGGGATCCATCCATTCCTGAATCCATGAAAAAGGGAAATGACCCCGGAAAGAAGAACATTCTCCCGGAAAAATACGGTAACCAAAGCAAAATGACAGCGGATGTCAAAGCTAATTCAAAATTTACCTTTCAGGTAACATCCAAATGAACAAAGTATCCTTTTGCCACAGGCGTATCTCGCGGGGTTCAGGTTTCACCCTTATTGAACTTCTGGTGGTCATCGCAATCATTGCAATTCTTATCGGACTGCTTCTGCCGGCAGTTCAAAAAGTAAGGGAGGCCGCTGCCCGGGCAAAATGCACCAACAACTTAAAGCAAATCATGCTTGGCTTGAATAATTACCACAATGTATTTGCCTTTTTTCCCATGGGGGGCCAGCAAGGCAGTCCCACTAATGCGAACGGATATGGCATGTCATGGCGTTATTTCATGCTTCCCTATCTCGAGCAGCAAAGCTTGGGTGACCTGGTAAATATCAATGTCAACAGTCCCGGTTGGACCGGAAGCACTTACACACAGGCCGAAAACAAGCCAATACCGGTGATGCGTTGTCCCTCAACCACATTACCAGAGTGGGTGACAGGGATGTATACCTTTAATAATGGCGGGGCAGGAAACACAATATATTGGGTATCCTACGCGGGTATCGCTGGTGCCACCAACGATGGTTTTGTTGGTTCGGGTTATACCGAAAACCGGGTTGTCAATGGTGCGACCGGGACCGGTTGCTGTGGTGGCGGTCTCATGTCTGCCGGAGGTGCCCTTCCGGTCAATAAAAACATCAAAATTACTGAAATCACGGATGGTACCAGCAACACCATGATGGTCAGCGAAATGTCTGATACCTTGCAAACCGTCGATGGCACCAAGGTCAACTGGTCCACCGGTTACCATGGCTGGTTTATTGGAACGGGATTTAATGGCACTCCCCCGGGTGGAACCAATCTGGCGGATTCAAGGCATTTCGCATGCACTTCCGTTCGTTATAAAATAAATCAGAAAAAAGGCTGGGCCAACGGTGGCGACTGCAACACCGGTGTTTGCCCCAACTTTGGCAGCAACATTCCTTTAAATTCCACCCATACGGGTGGGGTAAACGCAGGTTTTGCCGATGGTAGCGTAAGGTTTATTAGAGATAGTATTACTCTTCTTGCCCTTGCCCAATTATCCACCCGGGATGATGGCCAGGTGATTACTGGCGATTAAAAAATCTCCCATTTTTCCTACAAGATCGTTGTGAATTAGGTCTTAACGAAAACCCCAAAGGCAGTATACAGAAACCTTAAAATGCTCTTGATAATCAACTGTTTGAAGCTGTTTCAATAAAAGAAGGGGAGGTTTAAACCTCCCCCTTTTTCTAGTGTCGTTGTAAGTGTTAGCTTACAAATATGCCGTTGCGGTCATTCTCATCGCCAGCAAACGCGCTCAGGATGAGTTCCAGTTGGAAGCCTGCGAAACCCTTCACATGAGGTCCGCCACCCGGACCGGCACCCGTGATGATCTCATTGATGTTGTCACCATTCACATCACCCAGGGCAACGCGCACACCACCGGAGAAGAATTGGTCAACCACCTGGCCGTTGCTGTCGGTCACTCCGCCATAGGCCATGAACTGACCATCCACATTCAGGGTCGCATAATCCCAGATTTTCACATGCGGGCCGCCGCCGGGGCCAGCACCCGTGATGATCTCGCGTTTGCCATCGGAGATGAAATCTCCCGCGGCTACGAAGATTCCATTCCTGAAAGATGGATCATAGGCCATGAACTCTTTCATCACATGGAAGCTGGTCGAGTCGAAGACCTTCACATGGGGTCCACCGCCCGGGCCGGCGCCGGTGACGATCTCCGCGATTCCGTTGCCATCCAGATCGGCCGCGGCCACCGAGATGCCACCGCTGAACGATGGATCATAGGCGAAGAAGGAAGCTAGCTCGGCTCCTGTTCTGGCGTTAAGAACCTTCACATGGGGGCCGCCACCAGCACCGGCACCGGTGATAATCTCGGGGATGTTATCGCCGTTGGTATCACCCGTGGTGACATAGATGCCGCCTCGGAAAGCCGTGTCGTAGACATTCATCTCCAACAAGGTGTTCTGGGTGGCGCCATCAATCACCTTCAAGGTTGGCAACCCGCCAGTTCCCATGGTAGCCACTATATCGGCCACGCCATCGCCGTTGGTGTCAGCACGCACAATGCGAACCTCGCCTCGGAAGTTCGCGAACGGAACCACCGAACTGGAAGCAACCGTGGAATTGGCATTGTAAGACCAGACCCCAGTGCTGGTGGAACCGGTGCTGCTGACCATGAAACCTGGCAAGGCCGGGTTGTTCGGGTTGGAACCGGGGGGTGTGGGCACAGTTGGGTTGGGGCCACCGGGATTGCTCTGGATGGTGGAACCTGGTGTGCCTGGGTCCCTCAGTTTGTTGGCAATCGGGTTATTATCACCAAACGAGTTATCCGTAAGGGTGAGGATAATCGCATCCACTTTGCCATCGTTATTGAAATCCTTGAAGCTGGCGCCATCTCCCCCGGCGGTGCGCTGGGTGAAATCATACCATCCAACGGCGGTGATTGGGGTACCACCAAGGTCTGTCAGGCTGATACCGGCATCCGAATAGGCAGAAAGGGTGCTTGCGGAGATGTACTTGCGGTACATGCTGAAGCCGAGGCCGGTGGTCGGGATATTGGCCCTGGAAATATCGATGGATACCTGAATCTGGGTGCCATCCCGGTTGGGGTTAATGTCATTCAGGCCGGTACTGACCAGCGATTCCACGGTGAAATCAAGAACATCCCATGGCTTATAAAGGTTGGGCTGATCCGCAACCAGGCCATTGGTGCTAAGAACACCAATCTGGAGCAATTGAGCCAGCGGATCCACATTGCCCATCAACTGAGCCAGCGTGGTGGAAGTGGAAGGGTCAAATGCCGTCGCGTTCACAACCATGGTGATGATGGCTGCGGGGTTGGTGTTCTGAACGGTATCTGGATTAGCCGCGTTGGCGAAGTCCTGCTGGGTTCTCCAGGCGAGGTTGGAAACCGAGGCCTGCCTGTTATCGGCGGTGCCGTCCTGGTTGAGGTCGCCATTGCTATTGCCGCCAAGGTTGGCGATGGTGGTTTCGCTTTGGGCTGCAATACCATCGCGGTCCAGGGTGTCCACCGTGTTGAAGGAAAGCTGCAACCTGGAAACATTGCCGGAAGTGTCCTTCACGGATACCTGGAACACATCGGTTCTGGCAGGTCCCACCACTGGGGTGTATGTGTAAGCACCCGTTTTTACGTTCAAGATCAAGGAAGATTCATTGGCAAGCAAAACCCGTAGCATAAGCGGGCTGCCCTGGCTATCGCTCTCGATAACAGAACTCTCGGCAAGGCCAAAGGTCACCGTTTCGCCATCCAGGTCGATCCATGTGCCATCGGGTTGCAATCTTGGGTTCACAAGCTGCTGGGTGGCTGGGTCCAGCACCACGGTGAACATCTGGCCGTTGAGCACATTGCCAACCTGAAGTTGGCCTGTCTCATTTCCATTCTGCGTGGAACGCAGGGACTGGTTATCAAACACCACCGGCACGCTGTTGATGTTGAAGAAATTATTAGCGCGCTTGCTGGCAGAGGTCTCGTTGGCATTTTCGTTGCCGTTTTGATCAATGAGCTTGATCTGGTAATCACCGGAAGCCTGGGGCGCGCTGAAGGTGATCACATAGAAGCTGGCCTGCTGGTTGGGGTTGGTGGTATCGGCTGTTTCCACCACGGTGTAACTGTCGGTGGAGATGATGCCACTTGGGCCGTAAAGCAGCAGTGTCTGGCCGGGTTCACCGCGGAAGGTGACCACAGGCTGGGTGTAGCCGGTGAAAGGCGTGGTGCCGATATCGCCATTGGGCGTGGTGGTGATGCTCACAAAGGATGGGCATGCGGGGCCGGATTTATCCACGCTGAAGTTGAAAGAGAACGGCAGCGATGGGTTGCCCGCGCGGTCGGTTGTGGAAACCAGGATGGTCTTATTGGCGCCATCCGGTTGCGAGGAAAGCGCCGATTCCGGCACAACCACTTTCGCAACCCCATTCAACAAAACTCCCGTGTAGTTGACCCCATCCAGAGAAACGGTCACGGTTTGTTCATTTTCAATACCGGTGATCAAAATTTCGAGGGTTGCTGGCTGGGTGGAATTTTTCTGGTTCAGGATGGTGCCAAATGAGGATGTCACGCTGCTTATCACCGGCGCGGTCCTGTCCACCTCAAGGTTCTGTGCAACCACCGCAGAGGATGGATTTGCACCCTGATAATAAACGCTAACGGGGTAAACGCCATCGGCAAAGGCCGCCGAGGTTCCGGTCACCACGGTCGCGGTGGCGGTGTCCAGCAACCAATTCCCCTGCGCATCGACTGGGGTGCTGTAAGTCACCGAGTTAAGAACCACCAACAGTGTGTCACCGGCGTTGGCCTTGCCCGCAACAATCGGGAAGGAACGGTTGGTCAACTTGTCCGAAAGAACCTGCGGGGTGTCGCGGTCAAAGCCAAGTGTCTGAGTACCAATCGCGTTGTTGTTCTGGTTACCCGCGGCATCCCTGGCGTTTGCCTCGATAAAGTAATTTTCCGCATTGTTCGCAAAAACCTGAATGGAACCACTGACCGTCACGGCAGTGCCAAGATCAAGCGTCCATTCACCATTCGCATTGGCATTCACAACAAAAGTCGCGGGACCGGAAATGGTGCTGTTGGTGCTGTCGCGATGGGTGACCACCACGGTGACAGTGCTGTTCGCCTCGGCAGTGCCGAAAATCAACGGGGTGGTGTCACTGGTTTTCTGGGGACTGGTGATCGCAGGTGCGATGGGGGCGGTGGAATCAACCACCAAGTTCATGATTCCCGGTTCCGAGGTGTTGCCAAACGAATCTGTGGCCGTCACAGAAACCTCGTATTTTCCATCGCTCAGGGCTGCCATGATGGCATTTCCACCCCTTGGAAGCGCGGTGGCCAAATTCACCGCCCATCTTCCGCTGCCGTTGGCAGTGGTGGTAAATACCAATTCGTTGATGGTCAGTGTGATGGCACTGTTAACCTCGGCGGTGCCCGCGATGGTCGGCCTATTCACACTTGTAATCTTGTCGCCCAGCACACCGGTATCGCTCACGCTTGTGAGTCCAACCCCGGGTATGGCGGGTGGGGTCGCATCCACGGTGAAGGTACGGATGGTGCCGTTATTCGACCTTAATGAAGTGCGGTTCCCAGCTCCATCGATCGCGCTGACCATGACGATGTAGTCGCCATCGGCAAGGGATTTAAGAAACCCGCTATCGGGTGTGTCCGTGCCCATGTCAATAGACCACTGGGATGGTTCAAACAGGTTTTCAGTGTTCAGAGGGCCAGCGGTGGTCTTGAATACCGTGGTGCTGCTGGGGCTGCCCAGACGGGTGATGATGACTTCAATCTGTGAGTTTGGTTCCGCGGTGCCGCTGAAGGATGGTGTGCGGTCATTGGTGGTGGATGGACAAACCAAAGTCGGATCAACCTGCAGAATGTTCAGGGTAAAGTCCTGGATCGCCACATCGCCGAACCCATTGGAGGCCACAAACTTCAGGTTGTAGCTGCGTTCGCTTCCAAACAGCGGAGTTCCGGAAAGGCCGCCGTTTTGGAATTTGATGCCGGCAGGAAGATCGCTCATCAGCTTGATGCTGGGCGCAGGGAAACCAGCGGCAGTCACCGTGAAGCTGTTGGTGTAGCTGCCAATCGTGAAGCTGGCGTAGTCAAGGCTGGTGATGGATGGCGGCTCGTTGATGGTCAGGCTGAAAGTCTGGGTGGCGGCAGTGCCAACATTATTCACCGCCTCCAGCACAAAGGTGTACGGGGTGTTTCTGCCGGTACCCACCGCGGGGGTGCCGCTGATGGCCCATACAGTCTCACTGTTCACTACGCTGGTGGTGATGCTAAGCCCACTGGGCAGGGATGAACCATTGGCAACGCGGAAGGTGGCAGCAGGGAAACCCTTGGCAGAAAGCTTGAAGCTTTCGGCAATGCCCGCGGTGAAAGTCGTGGCATTGGCATTGGTGAAGCTGGCGGGCTCGTTCACCGTCAGGGTGAAGTTCACGCTGGCATCCTGGCCAAAGTCGTTCGATGCGACCACGGCAAAGGTATAGCTTCCACCGGTACCCGCCACAGGCGCTCCGCTCAGTACCCCATCACTGGTAAGATGCAATCCCTTGGGCAGAATGCTAAGGGTGCTGAAGGAAGGGTTCGGGAAGCCGTTCGCCGTGAAGGTAAAGGTTCGGTTGGTTCCAATCAGGAAGCTATCCGCGGCAGCCGAGGTGATGGTGGGTGCCTGGTTAACCCGCTGGTTCAACTTGGTGCTGGTGCTTGATCCAAAGGCGTTGGCGTTGCTGGTGTAGACCGCGGTAATCAAATGGTCACCATTGGTCAGCGCGCTGGTCTGCAAAGTTGCCACGCCATTCACCAAGGTGACAGCGCTTCCCAGTTGGGTTGCCCCATCAAAGAAGGTGACGGTGCCGGTTGGGGTGCCGCTACCAACATTTACGGTTGCTGTAAAGGTAACCGCGCTGCCATTGGCGGATGGGTTGGCGGATGAAGCCAGCACGGTGGAGGTTGTCTGGGTTTCCAGAATCTGCTTGGAGATGCTCCCTTCGCTGGTCGAGGTAACCCCGTTATCGCCACTGTATTTGGCGGTGATGCTCTGGGTACTGGGGTTGGCGAATGAGTTAGTGTAGGTTGCCACGCCGTTCACCAGTGCAACAGGTGCGCCCAACTGAATATTATCGCTGAAGAAGGTGACGCTGCCCGTGGGGGTGGCGCCAGCCGAGGTTCGTGCCACGGTGGCAGTAAAGGTCACTTGGTCGTTCTGATAGGCGTTTGCGGGCGTGGCGGTCACGGTGGTGGTCGTGTTCAGCACCACGCTGTGGCTCAGCACAGAACTCTCGCTGTTGGAGAAGAAGGTCTGCGGATTGCCAGCATATTCCGCCACAATGTTATGGTTACCCGCGGTGAGGCTGGTGGTCGTGAATGTCGCCTCGGAGTAGTTGGTGTTGGCAACGGGGTTGGCGGGGACGGTGCCCAACAAGGTGGAACCATCGAAGAAGCTGACATTGGCCGAGGTTGGGGCCGTGGAACCAGCGGTGTTGGTCACCCTTGCCACAAAGGTTGCGGTGCTGCCAAGCAGGGTAGATGTTGTGGAGGAACTTACCACGGTGGCGGTGGTCGCATGCACCTCTTGGTTCACCACGCTGCTGGTGCTGTTGGAATAAGCTATATCGCCCAAGTAAACCGCCTTGATATTCAGGCTTCCAGCGGGCAATGGCACATTCGAGTTACTACCGTTATTCACCAACGAGGTGTAGATTGCCACACCGGAACCGTTCAAGGTCACAGGCGTTCCCAAAGGGGCATCATCGAGGTAAAACTGCACGGTGCCAGTCGGGGTACCCGCGGAACCGGTCACGGTTGCAGTGAAGGTGACCGCGGTGTTGTAATTAACCGCGCCACTCGCAGAACTGGTCAGCCCCGTGGTGGATGTCGCGATCACCGATTGGCTGATCGGGCTGCTTGTACTGGTGGTGAAACTGTTGTCGCCGCTGTAAGCAGCAGAAATGCTGTGCGAACCTGCGGAGAGGGTGGAGGTGGTGAATGTTGCCACACCACCACTTACCGCAACACCCTGGGCAATGCGTGTACTGCCATCAAAGAAATCCACCGTGCCAGTGGCGGAACTATTGCTGATGGTGGCGGTGAAGGTCACACTTGCATGATAAGCCGCGTTCAAGCCACTGCTGGTCACTGTGGTGGTGGATACGGTTCTCACCAACTGGGTGGCAGTGTTGCTTGTGGAGGAAAGATACGCGGTGTTACCGGAGTATTCAGCGCTAAGACTGTGGCTGCCAGAGGCCAATGAATTGGTGGTAAAGATGGCGATGCCTGTGGTGGGGTCGACCTTGGCGGTGCCGATCACAGTGCTGCCATCCTTGAAGGTCATGATTCCACCCTTGGGGATGGAACCACCGGTCACAGTCGCAGTCAGGGTGACATCGGTGCCGGGGTTGATCGACCCGGAAGAACTCAGGCCAAGGTTCACACTGGAAGTTGCCTTGGCAATCTGGATGGTGAAACTCTGGCTGGTGCTGCTTACCCCATTGAAGGCTTTCACATCCACACTGAACGAACCGCTGGAGCCATTCTCCGGCGTTCCAGAGAGAACCCCAAGGCTTGAAAGGGCAAGTCCTGCCGGCAGTGCGTCACTGGTGCTGAAGGTGAAGTTGTTGGGATTGCCGCTGGCAGTGAAGTTGAAGCTACCAACAGTGCCAATGGTAAAGTTCGTGCTGGTGGCGCTGGTGATGGAAGGCGGCCCGAAAACTTCCAGTGTGAAGGTTTGTGTGAACGGGGTTCCAAAGCCATTCGAGGCATTCACGGTAAAGCTATGGTTGCCTGCAACCGTGGTGCTGGCGATCGAGATTAAACCGGTGTTGTCAATGGTCACGCCTGATGGTGCACCAGTCAGCGAGAAGGTGCTGGCTGGTGGCGCACCCGTGGTCTTCACCTGGAAGGTGCTGGCGGTGCCGTTATGGGCGCTTGTGCCGCTGGCGCTGGTGATGCTTACAGCGGAGTTCACCGTCAGGGTGAAGGTTCGCTTGGCCACCAGATTATCACCGCCGGTGGCGATCACGGTAAACTCGTAGGTGCCCTCAGTGCCACTGACGGGTGTGCCGGTCAATACACCGGTGCTGGAAAGGGTAACACCCTTGGGCAGGCTGTCAAAGGTGCTGAAAATAGGTAATGGGAAGCCGCTTGCCGTGAAGTTATAGGTGGAAGGCGTATTAGCCCCGATCACAAAGGCTGGCAGCGGAGCGGTGCTGGTGATGACCGGCGCTTCCTTCATGGTCAGGGTGAAAACCTGGTCGGTAAAGCCGGTGGTGTTCGTGGCACGCACGGTGAAAGTATGGGTGCCTCCGGTGTTGGCGACACCGGTGCCGCTCAGTAATCCCTGGGGTGAAAGGGTTATGCCGCTGGGCAGGCTGCCACTCTGCAAAGTGTAAGTAATTTCCTCGGGAATACCCTTGGCCACAATCTGGAAACTATCGTTATTGCCCACGGTGAAGCTGGCGGAATTGGCGCTGGTAAAGCTTGGCGCGGTATTGACATTGGGCACAATAACAGATGGGTTTATCGCGCCGTTATTGCTGAAACCAGCCACGGTTTCATTGGCGAAATAGGCATAGTAGGTTTTGTTGTAGATGTCATAGGTGACTCCAATAACAGCGTTGGTAGTAGAACCATCATTATTTCCAATATAACTGTTGGTGGAATTAACAACCCCTGTGGTTCCCGTGTTGCCATCAAAAAATGTCACTGCCCCCACATCAATCAGGTTTCTATCTGGGTCGTCATAGTAATTGGATGTAAATATGTAATTATCGTCAGGTGCCAAGAATCTGTTAATGCTGATATTATCGCTTTTAGATCTGCCAATAAGGCTGTTTTGTTCATTGATGGTGCCAAAAACACCGGTACTGCCATTACCAAAGGTGACTGAACCAGTATAATTATTCCATATATATGAGGTAACAATATAGTTACCATTATTTAATATTAAAACAGAAAATCCCACCCTGTCATCGGCAGCACTACCTACTAATGAATTGGCTGCGCTTACGGTGCCGGTAAGGGGTATATTGCCATTGGCCCATGTAACAAATCCAGCATTGGTGACTCCATTCACGCTGGCAGTACTATTTTGAATCAAGTAATTACTGGATTCTTTTAACAGATTAAAATATACATTGCCTAATTTATCGGTGGTGCCCACCAGAGAATTCGATGCGGAAATCGTACCAAAGGTGCCGGTGGCACCATTGCCCCATGTTACCGCGCCGGCATCAGCGGTGCCGGTGCTGGTATTATCCCATTTGGAAAATAAGGCAACATAATTGCCATTTGGCAACGCATTAAGGACCACGGAACCAAAATCATTTTTGGTTCCACCCATAAGGCTGTTAGAGGTACTGATCACCCCGGTGGTGGGCTGACTGCCATTCATCCAAACCAAAGCTCCTGCATCCTCCACATTGCCGTTATCAAAACCTGATAAGTTAAATAATACATTCCCGTTGGGAAGTATTTTGCTTGATGGTGATTTAAGATCGTTTGTCTTGGTGCCAATCAGGCTGTTGCTGGTGGTAATGGAGCCTGCAAGGCCCGTGGTTCCATTGGCCCAGGTCAGCGCACCCACATCCACCGTGCTGCCATTATCCCAACTCGGGGTAACAACCACATAGTTTCCGTTGGCAAGGGCAGTTACAAAGGTTCCGGCGGTAAATTGATTTGCCGTGGTGCCCACCAAGCTGTTACTGACAGATATGGTGCCGGAAATGCCCTTGCTGCCATCCCCGAAGGTCACCGCACCCGCATTGGTAACGGTTGAGGAACTCCAATAGGGGGAAATGAACACAAAGTTGCCATTGGTCAGGGGTGTGATACCCCCATTTCCAACGGAATCTCCTGCTTTGCCGCCCACCAGACTGTTGGTGGCGGATATGGTTCCGGTAATTCCCCGGGTACCATCCACCCAAGTGATAGCGCCGACATCCACCGTAGTGCCGTTATTCCAATCCTTGGAACCAACCACAAAATTACCATTTGTCAAAATCGTCAGCGAATTTCCGATCTTATCGGATGCGGAGCTGCCCACCAGACTGTTGGCAGAGGATATTACCCCGCGAACACCGCTGGTACCGCTACCCCAGGTGACCGCACCGGCATCCACCACGGAACCATTATCCCAGGTGGTTAAACCGATGACATAATTACCGCTCGAAAGTTCTTTGAAGGTTAAAGATTGCGCATCATTCGCGGTGGAACCCACAAGGCTATTTGTGTCAGAAACATTGGCGCCAGAAACAAAGCCTCCTATGCCATTAACTGAACTATCAAAAAATTTACCTGTTTTACCATCCCCCCAGGTGAACGCACCCCTTGCAGAATTCCATTTCAGAGAGCTAACCACAAAATTACCATTGGCAAGCAATTTCACATCAGATCCAACATTGTCATTCGCATTGGTGCCCACCAGACTGTTGGTGTTGCTGATGACGCCGCTGATACCACTGGTTCCACTGCCCCAGGTGACCGCCCCCGCATTCACCGTGGCACCATTATCCCAACTCTGGGACTGAACCACATAATTGCCGTTGGTTAAAATTTGAACGAAGGCTCCAACACTGTCACTAGCAGAGGTGCCCACCAAACTGTTGGTGCTGCTAACAACTCCCCTTACGCCGGTTTTGCCGTTGCCAAAGGTGACAGCGCCCACATCCCTTGCGGTGCCGTTATCCCACAAACTGGATAGAACCAGATAATTGCCATTGGGAAGAATTTGTACAGAATTACCAACATTATCATTTTTTGAGGTGCCGACCAGACTGTTGGTGCTATCGACGATACCGCTTACCCCGGTAACACCACTACCCCAGGTAACTGCGCCCGCATCCGCCGCGGCGCCGTTATCCCAATAACCGGATCGAACCAGATAATCCCCTCCGGGCAGTTTCATGACAAACGCAGAAGACCCTAAATCTCCGCTGGCTGTACCCACCAAGGCATTGGCTTGAGAGATGGTTGCCGGGCTTTGTTGGCTTGTGCCCCAACCGGTGGAACCATCCACAAACATTACCGCGCCGGCATCGACAATATTAAAACTATTAGGACCATTAGGATTATCCCATTTTTTAAATTTCACGACCGCATTGCCATTATCCAGAGCAGTCACCTCTGCCGCGGCCAAATCACCATTCACGGATCCTTGAAGTGAACTGATCAAGTTGCCGGTGTAGCCATTGAATAAATAAAGCGCGCCCTTGCCCTCAAACGCGTTTGGCGAGTGAATCAGCACATTTCCGGTGGCCAGCGGAACCACATAACTGCCAAAGCCATTACCAACACCTGGGTTTGGATCGGTAAATGGCGTGGTGGAAACCGTTGCTGTGGGTGCGCCAAAGGTCAGCGGGTAATAACCCGTGGTGACAGCCTGGGTGTTGGTATTGGTGGCGACAAATTTCACCAGATAACCACCCCGTTCATGCTGGGGCACTGTGCCGCGCAAAATACCATCGGGGGTAAGGAACATTCCCACAGGCAGGGTGTACCCAGGGGCCAGTTGGTAAGTCTTGCCAGTGGTGTTTGCTTCAATGTTGGTGGAAAGGTAAGTTGCTGCCCGTGCCGCAGGCTGGTTATTGGTGTTCACCATGGTAAACGCCTGGGTGGCGGTGCCTGCACTGTTGGTGCTGACGATGTTAAAGCCATAAGAGCTGGCATTGCCGGTGGGCGTGCCTGAAAGCAGACCGGTAAGCGGGTTCAGGCGAATGCCCGCAGGCAGCGATTGCAGCCCGGAAATTTGCAAGTTATCTAAAGTATGAGAAGAATAACCTGCAGGCCCAAAAAATCCAGTCGAGCCAGCGTTTGCGCCAAACCCAAACTTCCAGTTAGATTTATCCGCGGTCGCGTAACCCGGTACCAAAAGATTCTTAATCACATGAGTGTTGCCGACGGTCACCGTCAGGTAACCAGCTTCGGTCATAGTCACTCGGATCGCTTTGGATCCTGAAGCAAAATCTGGAGCATTTTGAGTGGTAAGCGCACTACCATTGAAACTTACCGAAACAGAATCAGTTCCATCTTCACTAAAAGTGATGGCCAAGCCATTTGCGCCCGAACCGGGCAGTAAATCGCCATAGTCACCAACCGATGGGCTTTGCGAAATTACCCCGTAGTTCAGGGTGGTTCCCAAGCCATCATCTAATTCATTGCTGGCGGCATAATCAAAGCCCAAGCTGAAGGCAGAAGGACTTATGCTGCCCAAGGCGGGTAGTACCAGATAACCACTCTTGGCACCTTCAAATACCCCTCTCACAGGGTTTAGCTGCAATATTCCATTTGTCACACTGGCATCGCCTCCGATCTGCCAGCCGGTGGGCAAATTGGTAGATGCGAAATTATTCGCGAAGGAATTCTGACCAGTGCTGTAGGAAATACCCACCGAGCTTATGGAAAGATTGTCGATTTCATGGCGGTTGGTGAAGGACGCGGTACGGGCACCAAAGCCAAACTGCCAGGCGTTCTTGGCGGCATTGGTGTACGCCGAACCAAGGTCCACGGTGGTGATGGCTTTGCCATCCATCCAGAGGGTCAGTTTGCCGGCATGATCCACCAGCACTTCCACATTTCTGCCGGTTGGGGATTCAATGGGTGTGAAAACGGTGGCAAGCAGATTGCCATTGTAACGGATTTCCACCCGTTCGTTCTGGTATTCCTTAAAGCTGATGGAAAGTCCCGAGGAAAGAATGGTCTCTTCCGCTAGGAAAACATTATTAAAACTAAGTGGTACACCATAGTTGAAACTGGTGCCATCCGCGCCGTTACCACCGGTGGCTATCAGATCAAACTTGGCGTAGAAAGCTTCTGGGTTGTTTTGGCCACGGGAAGGCAGTGTCAGAACGCCCAACTGGCTGAATGCAGCCGAGGTAAGGCGCATCACACCATTCACAACGGCGGCATTGCCCTGCGTGGTCCAGCCATCGGGCAGTGCCGAAAAATTGCTGTTGAAAATCTCGGTGTTGGCACTCGGATTGTTGGAATCATTCGCGGAAACACTGTATGAAAGCGGGTCGTTCTGGGTGAACAGGGTGCCATCGTTCGTGGTGAACTGCGGCACACCGGTGATGGTCAGTGTGAAGGCCTGGGTGGTAGTTCCAGAGGCGTTCGTCGCATCCACCGTAAAGTTATAAATACCGGAACCCAGCGGGGTGCCTGAAAGCACACCGTTGACAAAGGTCAATCCCGAGGGAACGGAAGACATCGTGTAAGTGGGGCTGCCTGTTGCCATGAAGCTAAAGCTGGCGGGGGTTCCCACCTTGAAGCTGGCGGTATTGCCATTCACAAACACCGGCTTGGCGCTTGAGGGTGTCACCTGTACCGAAGTGGAGGCAACACTTGCACCAATGGCATTCACCGCTTTCAAAGTGATGGTGTACGAGGTGCCGTTGGTCAGGGTGGGAATCACCACGGGCGATAAGGCATCCGCGGGGTTCAACGCCGTGTAAGCGCCACCATTAAGACTGTACTGATAATTGGTGATGGGCGATCCACCGTTATCCGGCGCGGTGAACGAAATAGTGGCAGAACCATTGCCGGAAAGAGCCATCAGGCTGGTGGGGGCATCCGGCGCCACGGCCACCGGCGCGATGGCAATGGCCGTGGATTCCGCACCGGTAAGGTTCAAACTGTTAATGCCACGCAGCTTCACCCGATAGGTGTTGCCGTTGGTCAATCCGGTGATGGTGACGGGTGAGGTCGCATCCACAGGGCTGAAAGGCGTCCATGGGGAATAGGTGACACCATTATCGGAGGAAATCTGGTATTCGATGCTGGTGATCGGCGCACCACCATCGTTGATGCTGAAGCTGATGGTTGCTTTGCCATTGGAGTTCGCAACCGAGGTGCTAGTGGGTGCGGCGGGCGCGCCAATCGGCGTGACGGAAACCGCACTGGATTGAATGCCGCCACCATAAGTGTTCACACCCCTTAGCTTGATGGAAAGAGCCGTGCCACCTGTCAGGCCGGTGATGGTGACCGGCGAGGTGGTATCCACGGGACTTAGCGCAGTCCAGGTGCCGCTATCCACCTGGTATTCGTAATTGGTGATGGGGGAACCACCATCACTGGGCGCGGTGAATTCAATGGTGGCGGAACCAACGCCCGGGGTGGCAACCAGATTCAAAGGCGCCAGCGGTGCCGAAAGCGTGGTGAAATTGATTTCGTTGGAGGCATCGCTGTACGGGTTTGCACCCTGGTTCACGGTGTATACCGCGCGCAAACGAACCGAGTAACTGGTTCCCGGGGTTAGATTGTTAAGGATAAGCGGTGATGAACTGCCCGTGCTGACCCAACTGGTGTTATTCAGGTTGTATTCGTAACCTGTGGGCGTTCCGTTGGGCTGGGTGAATGCAACGGTGGCGGAATTATTGATGACGTTGGTGGCGCTGGAAAGTACTGGCGCTGGCCCCGCGGGGGTGGGCGGCGCTGCGGTCGGGCTAAGCTGCACGGAACTATGTTCCGTGTACATGTCAGCAAAACCAGTAGCGGTGTAAACAGCCCGAACCTTCAGCGTGTAAACAGTACCGTTGGTCAACCCATACACGGTGCCTGAAGTGGCTAGAGTTTGGGTGACTATGTATGGCCCCGCGGGTGGAGTACCGGGTTGGGATGCATAAACCGGCAGCAAAACTCCATCCAGGGAGTATTCATATTTTGATAAAACAAAATTGGTGGAGATTCCATTTAAGTTTACGATGGTTTCAGTTGGCACGCCGGTGAAGTTTATGGCAGCCATAGCATTGCCATTGGTGGCGCTGGGCCTAAATGGCGGGATTGAAATGGGGTTTTGCAAACCACTTGATAGACTTTTCATCATCGAGCTGATTTGTACTGCACTTGCATTGTTGCTGCTTACAACCGCTAAATCTAGCACTCCATTATTGTTGATATCCGCCACTGCAAATGCAGTATTAGAAGTTGTAAATAAGTTGGTCTTGATGCCAAGGGTGCCATCCCCATTACCGGGATGCAGCCAAATTTGAGCACCACTCACCAGAACATCCAGTTTTCCATCACCGTTCATATCGGTGATTTTCAATTGCTTGGGTTGAAAGATGGTCGCCTTATGCACCGCGGGCAAAAAGGTTCCGTTGCCATTTCCCAGGGCAATGCTGATGTTATTGCCAAGATAATTCACCGAAACCAGATCCAGCTTGCCATCGTTATTCATATCGGCAAGGGCGACCATCTTGGGGCCATCGCCCAGGGTCACTGGGTTTGAAACCAAAAAGGTTCCATTACCGTTGCCCAATAGAATGCTGGCGGAATCATTCTGATAGTTGGCAGTGGTAATATCCAGTTTGCCATCCCCGTTCACATCGCCGATGGCAAGATTTACGGGGGTTAGCCCTGCACCAATACTGAAAGTGGTGGCAGCTTTGAATACACCGTTGCCATTGCCCAACATCACACCCACGCCATTTGTGCCAGTGGTGGAACCATTGCCTATCTGGGTGACAATATCCAGGTTGCCATCGTTGTTGATATCAACCAGTTCAAAATTAAAGTTGTTTTTCGCGGCAACAGAAGTTGTGGGCGTCTTAAACTTGCCATCCCCGTTACCCGCATAAACCAAGAAATTTCCCAAGGCGGGAGAGGAACCTATAATATCCAACTTGCCATCGTTATTCACATCCGCGATGCGTATTTGATTGGGCTTGGTGGCATCAACCTGGGCAGCAGCCTTGTAGGTGCCATCCCCATTACCAAGGTTGATGGTTAAATTAGCCCCGGAGCCTACGGAAATGATATCCTGTTTGCCATCTCGATTGAAATCGCCAAACTGCACATCAGTATAAAGGGGCGAAGCAGTGGTACTTAGTCGTGGGATTGTGGTTGGTGCACCAGAAGACAGGCCAACCCCACCCTTGCCCCCGCTTGCAAGCAGTATGCTTACATTGTTGGATGTTTCATTTACCGTAGCAATATCAAGCCGGCCATCGTTATTCAGATCACCCAAAAATACAGAAACTGGACTGCTGCCCGTGGCAAAAGTCTGCTGGGATTGGAAGGTGCCGTTACCGTTACCCAACAACAAGCTGACCGAATTGGATCTACCGTTCACCACCACCATATCCAACTTGCCATCACCGTTGAGATCGCCAAATTCCACGGACCTAGGCCCATCGCCAGTACTGAAATCCGTTTTTGGGCCAAAAGTGCCATTGCCATTGCCCAAAAGCACGCTGACGGTGTTTGCAAAGTTATTTGAGGTGACAATATCCAATTTGCCATCACCGTTCACATCACCCAGCGTCACGGAATACGGACGACTACCAGTACTAAAATCGGTCTTGGCGGCAAAAGTTCCATTGCCATTGCCCAACAGCACGCTGAAAGTATTGGAAACAAAATTAGCCGTTAACAAATCCTGTTTGCCATCGCTGTTCACATCGCCAAGCGCCACGGACACAGGACCACTACCAGTAACAAAATTTGTTTTTGTGGCAAAGGTTCCATTGCCATTGCCTAATAGCACACTCGCACTATTCCCTGTAGAATTTGCAGTGACAACATCCAATTTGCCATCACCGTTCACATCGCCCAGCGTTACAAATTTTGGTTTGGTACCAGTTGCAAAATCAGTCTTGGGTCCAAAGGTACCATTGCCATTGCCCAAGAGCACGCTGACGGTATCATCGCTGGAATTTGCAGAGACAACATCCAATTTGCCATCCCGGTTCACATCACCCAGCGTCACGGAAAAAGGTCTAGCCCCAGTTGCAAAATCCGCCTTGGCGGCAAAAGTGCCATCGCCATTACCCAAAAGTACGCTGACAGTATTCGGGAAATAATTTGCGGTAACCATATCCAGTTTGCCATCGCCGTTCACATCGCCCATGGTCACTTGTCGCGGGCCTGAACCAACCGCATAACTTTGCTGGCTGGCAAAACTTGCCTGCGGAAAGATGGTGGCATTGCTTTGAATTGAAACATCAATCTTAGTTGCTGAGAATGAAGCCACACTATTCGCTGGCATCGCAATATCCAGCATGTATTCCGAGGGTGTTATCTGGGTGATGGATGGCGTTGGCGTTCCGGTGCCTGATACCGAATTCACGACATTAATGTTAAAGTCATTTACATCCACCCCGGTAACAGGATAATTGAAGGTGACCTTGTAGCTGGGATTTTCTGTGAAAGTTCCACTTCCAGCACCACTCCAAAGGGGTTGAATATTCGCCCCAAACGGTGTTTGCACGAAAGGCACAGCGGGCACCAGCCTGTCTTCCAAGTGCAACAAGCCTGGCTTCTGGGATTCCTTATTTTTCTTTTTTTTGTTCACAAAACTGATGAGTTTGTTTTTGAAAATTTTGCGAATCCAGGAATGATCAGTCATGTCTTACTCCCTAAGGCTGCTTTCCGTGCAACCCATCCAACAAAAACAAAATAGGTGGAATGCGCTGTTTAAAGCGTCTTCCACAAAAACCAAATCGTGATAGGCGTTTGCTTAAACGCAACCGTTGCATATTATTACGATCGACCTTTGTGAGTTGTTTGTTAAAAACAAATAATTTCAACAATTTTTGCAAATTTTGTTGTTGCTGACGCTCTTACGCCTGCTTTAAACCTAATAATTGGCATTACTTACGCCATTTGTTAGGTTTTTGTGAAAGAATTCATCCAAAGAACACTTTTTGCGATAAAAATGCCTCCAAACCTTGGTAAATGGAACAATCAGGCAAAATTTACCTTTGCGTAGGACAGTGTTCATACGCGCGGTGATTTCATCCACATAATCCCAAACATGCGCATAATCCCTAAACCCACATGTTTTAATGATAACCACCGGGGGGTTAACACCCCCGCTCACATTACACTTTTTTTTTCGTTCAGAGGTTGCCACACCAAGTAAATTTTAGTCTCACAATCACCCGCACGATAGCTGGCAACACAAACCATAATATTCCATTGCCCTCTTCCGGCGGGAAGAGGGTTGAGTGATGGGAATGTTTGGATTCGTTTATGTTTTTCGAGCGGGGGTGTTAACCCCCCGGTGGTGAGCGCTGATCAATTGCCAAAAATGGCAGGGTTGGGCCAGCGTTCCTCATAATCGTGGATGCATTCTTCCCTGGGTGGTTTCACCTTGGGCCAGTTTTGAGGTCGCACGCGCACGATTCTGCCGGGGCGGAAGCCTTCCAGCACCAGATCCATTTCCAGGCGAACTTGAATACCGCTGCTGCCCAGGGGTGGCTCTCCTGCAACCTTGATGACATCGGTAATAATCCCTTCCATACCATCGTGGTCGGGCCAGTAGGTGCGCAGTGTATCCTCAGCGGAAGCCATCTGGCCACCGGCGCCTTTTTTAAAATCGGCGTACAGGGCTGGATCAAACCCGCCAAACAGGGTCGCGGTAACGGTGGCTCGGCCGAACTTGCCATATTCCACACCATCCACCCAGGCGGGCATCCAGCGTGTTTTGATAAAGCGGTTGTTCCAGCCGGTCTGTGCCTTGGCGGCCTGGCTCATGGCAGCATCATCCAGCCAGATATCCGAGGCATGAAACTGCTGGTAAAGATAACGAGGGTGCCAAGCCAGCGCGAGTTGCACGGGCTGACCGGAAAGGTCTTTTTTACCACTGGCGGGCCAGGTTCCCCCGGCGATCATGTCATCCAGCGTGAGTCGTTCCTTACCCCGCCAGATGCGGGTGGAATTGTCGATGGTTATCTTGTGATCGCCACCCAGGCCTTCACCACCCGGCTTGCGTTCGAGGTTCGCGAGGATGGTACCTTCATTTTTCTGGAGTTCGATTTCCTTCAATTTCCAGGATTTACCCTCGCGAAGGCAGAAGCTTGGGTCATCCTCGAGAAGAATGGCGTATGTTTCCGCAGGCTGGGTGACATTTCCGTTGCCACGGTTGGGCACGGAGGAAGTTTTTGGGTCCGGCGGGAGAAAAAATTTGCCATACATCACAGTGCCAAGGGGAATATCCCTGAGGTCGGCTGCCACACCCCTGTAGCGTATGACGCCATAGGGAAGCATGGCGAAGTGGTGGGGTTTGCTTTCCCCGAAATGCCCATCCACATTCAGGCGAAGGCTGCCGCGGCGGTTCACATGGTCCACAAAAACTAGCTCGCCCCGGTAGGCTTTGGCCTGGCTGATGGGAGGAAATTTACCCGGGACTGGCCGGAATGGCTGATCCTTGGCTGGTTCCGCCCCTGATAACAAGGGCAGCAACAGGCAGGCCGCAATCAAAGACCGGCAATACATTTTGGATCTCAAAGGTCCAGCACCTTGTTACTGTCGGCAAAGCGATCAATCTGCACGCCCATGCGTTGTGCCATCAAAAGCAGCAGGTTGCTCATGTGCGCGTTCTGGTTGGCGGGCCTGCTGCAAAGGTTGTAATGGTCGCCGGGCTTTGCCAGGTTATAGCCGCCGAAATGGCCCTGATTGAAATCGATGTGGCTGCCATGCTTCAGGCCAAGGTCGGAACCACCGGCAAGCACCAGTGGCAGATTGGCATTACCATGGCTGTGCCCATAGGACATACCGCTGCCAAAAAGCGCCATCGTGGAACCAAGCAGCGGTTTGCCGTTACGATCCTTCGTTTCGGATAGCCTGGTCAGGAAATAGCTGAACTGCTCGACGGCGAAGGTGTCACTCTTGGTGAGTTTTTCCATGTGCCCGGGGTCACCATTATGGTGGCTAAGTTCATGGCGGGATTGCGAAATCCCCAGTTCGGGGATGGGCAACCCCTGCCCTTCACTGCCGCTGGTGAAGGTGGCCACACGCGTGGCATCGGTCTGGAAGGCCAGCAAAATAAGGTCATAGACGGTGCGGAAATACTCGCCCGCCTGGCTATCCGGAATATCACGGTTCGTGCGGTTGCGATCGGCATCGGAAATGGCCGGGCGTGGCGTATCCAGCCAGGCATCCGCGCGGCGGGTTCGGATTTCCGTCTCTCGAACCGAGGTAAGGTACTGATCCAGCCGGCCCCTGTCCGCGGTTCCCATGTTCTTTTCCAACCTGCGAACTTCCTCGAGGTTGGCATCGAGCACGCTACCCTTGCGACGCAGGGTTTTTCGCTGCGCGGCAGTACCGCCCTTGGGTTCTTCAAACAGGTATGCGAATATCTCGCTGCAGCGGCGCATGGCGGGAAGGCGCACACCATCGGCGGTCCACGCCAGGGAATCCTCACCCGGGTTATGGGTGGTGGCAACTTCCAGGGAATGAAAGCGTGTCTGCTGCGAGGTTACCTCGGCAATTTTCTGATCCACCGAGATGGTGTTGCGATCTGAGGGGCCAAGCTTGCCGCCTGTGAGCCAGATTTTCTGGCAGTTGTGATGGTAACCCAGGCCGCCCGGGTGGTGCATGCCGCTGATGGGGGTGATGAACTGGCGGTGCTTTTCCAGTGGGCTGAGGGTTTTGGAAAGCTTGTAATCCTTGCCCTGGGTGGTGATCTGGTAATCCAGCGTGTTCACACCGTTGGGTATGTAGATGAAAACGCTGCGCCTTGGGGTTGCGGGTTCGGCCGCCAGAGCGGGGACCATGCAATCCAGCCAGGGAAGAGTGATGCAGGTTCCCATGGCGCTTAATGCGTGGCGGCGGTCGATCAACCATTTTTGGGACAGAATGTTGGCCATCGCGTTCTCCTTGGCTAGCGTTTTTGCATCAGGTCGGAAAGGGCCACCGCCCGTACCAGATCTCTGACACCATATCGGTTTTTCCTGGCTTCTTCCACAATGGATTTGATGGAATCCCGGTCGTCCACGGTAAGCACCCTGCGCAGGGCAAAGGTGCAAAGATGCTCCACAAAGGCATTGAGAAACTTGTCGCGATCCTCGAGAAGAAGCTTTTTAAAATGCGCCGAATCGGTGTAAGGCCTTCCATCCGGCATGATCCCCGCGGGATTGATAAGCGGATCCTCACCAAGGCCCCGTGCTACCTTTTCACGGGTGCGCCATTGGCCGATGGCATCGTACTGATCCCAGGCAAGACCCAGCGGATCAATATTGCGATGACATGCCGCGCAGTTGGCATCGTTGCGGTGGGCTTCCAATTTCTGCCTTATGGTGGCCTTGGGGCTTTCCGGCGGGTTGGGTTCTATGGCGCTGACATTCGCGGGAGGGGGCGGTGGAGTTTTGCCAAATATCGATTCACTGATCCACACCCCACGGTGCACGGGGCGATGGCGGGTTCCATCGGAGGTTAAACCCAGCACCGCACCCATGGTCAGCAATCCACCACGGTGATCCTCGGGCTTCAAGGAAACCTTCTGGAACCCGGTGCCCTTTGGCTCGGGCAGCCCGTAGAATTCGCAAAGACGCGCGTTCGCCATGGTCCAGTCGGAGTCGATAAAACCATCCATCGGCTGGTTAGCCTTGAACATCTCGCGGAAGAATTCGACCACCTCGGTTCGCATGCTTGCCTCGAGCCAGGCATCGTAGCGGGGGTAGAGGTTCTTATCCGGCGGGAACATGCCAAGCCGGTGCAGTTGCAGCCACTGCCTGGAAAAATCTTCCACAAAGCGGTTGATCCTGGCATCCGCCAGAAGCCGATCCACTTCAGCACTCAGGCCATTGCCCTTGAGCTTTCCTTCCCGTGCCGAGTTGAAAAGACTGTTATCCGGCATGGAACTCCACAGAAAATAGGAAAGCCTGCTTGCCAGTTCCCAGTCTGTAAGGCGTTCACGCGCAACCGGTTCGCCTTCCACCAGGTAGATGAAATTCCTGGAGGTAAGAACACCCTGCATGGCAATGCGATAGGCATCCCCATGCTTTTCACCTGCCTCGCGTTCCATGCGGTACGATTTCAAAAAACCATCCAGCTCGCCCTTCTTTATCGGCCTGCGCCAGGCGCGTTCGGCAAATTTCGCCAGGTGCTGTTCCATCACCTCGGGACTGGCAGAATCCGGCGGAACCAGTCCCTTGCGAAGCGACTTTTCAGATTCGGTTTCCAGGGGCCCTTCCCATTCCACCCAATCGACAAGAACCATGGAGAAGATTCCATTGCCGTTGCCATCGAACATCTGGGGCGCGGTGGGATTCAGAAGCGTGGTTTCACTGCTATGGGTAAAAATATAGGAATGCTTGCTGAGTTCGTTGCGGTAATGGGCGCCCTTGCGCCGGTCGATGATATCGGTGGCCACCACATTAAAATGGAGATTGGTTGGCATCTCCAAAAGGACATGAAACTCGTAAATTTCTGGCTTGTCCTCCGGCGCGGTGATGTCGAATTCTATGATGCCATCGTTGGTGTCTTCGCCGGTTGCCTTACCGATGCTAAGGTGGGCTGTCTGGCCACCGGGTGGACGGATGCCACTGGCCTGGATGCGAACCTTATAAAGGCCGCTGTGTTCGGGGCCGGTTTTGCCAAACCAATTGGGTGACAGTGCCGATTCAATTCGCCCGGGAAACATCAGGTAACGCAGGGGCCGCTTGATGCCAAATTTATCGAGCATTACCTGCTGGGTTTTGCCACCCGAGTAACGGAGTTCCGCGGCGGTCTTGCGAACCTTGCGGGTTTCCCGGGGAGTCGCGGGAAACGCGCGGTCCAGCACCAGGTCGGAGGCGCGGAAATAGCGTTCCACATGGGACGGCGAAAGCGAAAGCTCGGAACCAATGCGATCATAGCCATGCCACAGCGGGTCGGCATTCAATTCACCCGGCTTGGAGGGATCGTAGCGCACTCCCAAAAGATCGTAGACAGTGTTTTGGTATTCCCCGCGGCTAAGCCGGTAATGGGCCACCGCGGGCCGCTTGGACATGCGCGCCACACGCCCCTCCCGTACCAGGGCATCCAGCTTCGTGACAAAAGCGGCGATTTCATCCTGAGTTGGCCTGGGTTCCTTCTTGGGGGGCATGTCGCCGGCATTCACGCGCTCGATGACTTCGGCCCAGCGATGGCTGTCAGCACCGGATTTGAAATCTCGCGAGAGCTTGTCGATCCGAAGTTCACCCTTCACTTTTTCGGGGCCATGGCAACGGTTACAATGTTTTTCCAGAAAGGACTCGAAGGGTTCCTGAGCAAAAGCGCCATGCAAGGAAAAAATGAAACTTATTAAAATCAAGTGATTTCGAACTGGTGTTGATAATTGCTGCATAAATATTGCCTAAACAACGGCAGATCTATCACAATGGGTGGGAATGCGAATAACATCACTAGCTTTTAACTATAAATCGGAGCGTTCGCCAAGTCAATCTGACAAGCGGAAACTCAAAGGACTTCATCATGATTTTCTTCATGAATGTTCACTCCAAGTTTCGATGAGTTGGCTTTATTTGAATTTAATGAATCTCAATGGTTTAAAAGTTTTATGTAAATAATTCTGCAAAAAACTCTGGTATCCCATTAGAATTTAAAGGATCACCTAAAAGGAAAATACCCATGCGCCAAATACATCATTTATTCTTGCTGGTATTTGCAATCATATTGTGTTTTGGATTTTACAATGTTTCATCCCACGCGCAGAACAATCCGTGGAGCCTTCAGGTTTTTGATTCATCTGGAAAGCCAGTGGAGTTGAAGAATCTTTCCGCCGAAAAAGGCATGACGATATTGCTGTTTTTGGGATCTGATTGTCCTTTGTCCAAAAAAGCGGTGACCGAGGTTACCGAAGACTTGGCAAAAGTGGAAGCATTCGAAAAAGTAAATCTTTTGGGACTGCTTGTGGCGCGGGACGATGCGGATGATATCAAACGCCTAAAAAATGAATTCAAGGTAAGTTTTCCCCTTTATTTGGATAATAACAATCTGGTAGCCGGAAAACTCGGAGTGGAGGTGGTTCCTTGTGCGGTTTTAATGAATAAGGATGGGGAAATTCTTTATCAAGGAAGAGTGAACGACCGGGTGGAACAGTTGGGAAAACGGTCAAATGCACGCAGACACGACCTGCTTGAGGCATTAAAAGATGTCATGCAGGGCAATCCGGTTCGGGTGCCAAAAACTGAAGCGGTTGGTTGCCCAGTGGAAACCCGAAAAGCCACACCCAATGCCAAAGGCAAGGTGGAATATTACAGAGACATTCAACCCTTCCTATACAGTCACTGCGTGGTGTGCCACCAGGAAAAAGGAGTCGCCCCTTTTTCGCTTGCTGAATACAACGATGCCACGCTCTGGATAGAAACCTCGATTGAAATGATTGAAACCAGGACCATGCCGCCTGCGCAGGCGGAGTCGCATTTCGCCATCGAGGAACTCATACCAAAGCCGACGGCGGCCGAACTTAACCTGCTTAAAAGTTGGGTGGCGGAAGGCATGCCCCAAGGCACCCGCCCCGAAAAGCCATTCGAACTTCCGCCCACCGACCCCGAAGCGGGAAAGCTGGGCAAGCCGGACATGGTTTTAAAACCGGAGGGCCCGATGACGATCGCGCCGGTGGGGGACGATCTGTACAGGTTCATGGTTTTCAAAATGAACCTGGACCGGGAGGTGAAGATTCAGGCGGTGAAAATGATCCCGGGAAACAGGAAGGTGGTGCACCATTCCCTGATTTTATTCGGGGATTCCTCTGATCTTGCAAGTATTTCGAGTGACAAGGATTTGATTAATACGGGGTTGTTGCCGGGTGACAAGGGGCCGGGCTATGGCCAGGGTTTGAAACTTGGCAAATACCTCAGGCCTGAAAAGAACTCCGCCCGGCATGGGTTTGAAATGGTCGGGGGTTACGCGCCCGGGGCCGGTTCATACAAGTCACCCAAGGGATACGCGATCACCATTCCCCCGAAGTCCGACTTTGTGGTGCAAATGCATTACCACCGCACGGGAAAAGTCGAGACTGATTTCTCATCGATTGAGTTGTACTTTGCAAAGGGGGAAATCAACCCGACCAAGGAATATCGGACCAGCAATATCAACGATGAGAATTTCTTTCTGATGCCCCCAAACCAAAGGAAACATACCAGTTATGAGTGGTCCGCCGAGGAAGACCTGCTGATTGCCAGCATCTCACCCCACGGGCACTATCTGACCCTTTCCCAGAACCTGACTTTGGAACGCCCTGATGGCACCGTTCAAACCCTGGTGAATGTGCCGAAATATGATTTCAACTGGCAACGCCTGTACACCTTTCGTGAACCCGTTTGGGTGCCCAAGGGGAGCAAAGTGCGGGTGTCATCCCTGCTGGATAACACGAGTGCCAATCCACACAACCCCCACAAACCACCCAAGCCCGTTTTCGTGGGAGAAAACACCACGGATGAAATGGTTTTTCCGTTCATCTCGCTGATCATCGACAAGGATTCCAAATTGGACCTGCAACGATCCATCAACAGCATTTACAGGAACGCCAATCTGGTCGAATTCTTGAAACAGGTGTTTGACCACGAAAACTCGGATGAACCAGATCCCATGAAAAAGATAACCGGAAAGAAACCATGACTGAAAAAACAAGCAATATTCAGTTTCCCTGGGGTGGATTAAATGACATCGCTGATGTTCCAGCAACCTTCAACATCGGAGATTTATTTAAAAACCAAATTGAAATATTCATTGGGCGAAATCCAACCAATGACATTTGGTTAAATCACCCGGCTGTATCCAGGACCCATGCATCCTTGCGACGGGAAACTGATGGCAGCCTGGTGGTGAAAGATCTGGGCAGCACACATGGTGTTACCTTGGATGGGGTACCAGTTTCTAATGAGGCAACCTGGAAACCTTTGACAAGCTTGGGACTTGGCCCCCAGTCTCTGTATTTGAATAACGACCAATCCATTACCGTGGTAACCCGCCGCGGCACGCCAAATCTGGAGGCAAAGGATCTCACGGTGATCGTTCCTGGCCGGCAAAAGCCAATTCTGGATCATGTAACCTTCACTTTTAAGCCTGGCCAATTTGTATGCGTACTGGGCCCAAGCGGTGCGGGAAAGTCCACTCTGGTACGGTGCATGCAAGGCCACCAATCCACGAATGAGGGAAGTCTTCTTTTTGGCGGGCATCCGATCTTATCGAACCCGGCCATCCTTAACGGGCTTGTTGGTTATGTTCCCCAAAATATGTCGCTTCATGAAACCCTAACGGTGCGTCAGGTGGTGTGGTATGCCGCGAAACTGCGGCTACCCACGGATACTTCTCCCCAGGAAATTGACAATCATGTGGAAAACGCCTTGAACTCCATGGGGATATTGGGCCTTGCAAGCCAAAGGGTATCCTCAATTTCCGGAGGGGAACGCAAGCGGGTTGAACTGGCTTCGGAATTGGTGGTTGACCCATCCATTCTTCTGGTCGATGAAGCAACCAGCAGCCTAGATCCGGCCTCGGAGGCCCGAGTCATGGAAGTTCTTGCCAAAACCGCCAAACAGGGCAAACTGGTGCTTTGCATCACCCACCATATGGACAACATATCCAAGGCCGATGCCATACTTATACTTGCTGATGGAAAGGTGGTATATCAGGGACCGCCCGGGGGAGCCTGCGCCCACTTTGGAGTGGAACACCTGGCTGACGCGTTTGTCCGACTTGAGGACGAAGGTGCCAAAAAGTGGACTGTGGAGGATTCGCAACCACCTTCTAATACAGAACCAGTGCTTAATCCGCTTCCACCCCGAAGGAGTATTCCCGCAAGGTTACGCGAAACTATCCGCCAAGCCGGTATTCTTGCTGGCAGGGAATTTACCGCGACATGGAGCGACCAGCGGTATCTATTCATGGTGATGCTGATGCCGGCACTTTTCGCGCTTATCTTGATTGGCTGCCATTGGATGGTGGACTTTTCACGCACCATCCTCTTAACACGGGACCTGAATAGTGAGGAACAAAAGGCATTTCAGGTTTTCTGGCCTGTACTTCATGAGGCTGCAAAAAATGATTTTGCCCAGGAGCAAAACCTTAGTATTCGAGGTCAACTTGCATTCTTCCTCGAAAGCAAACCCGCCATGCGCAAAAGCCTGGCAAGCGATGATCTTGACCAGATTATTCAAGGCGCCATTGACGGAACCAAAACCATATTCCCGGATAAAATCATCCGCAACCCACTTACCACATTTAAATATCTTTCCGTACAGGTGATGGGCATATCGTTCATGGGTATGCTGTTAGGCTTGACCTTGATGGTGAGGGATGGCGGTATTTTTGTAAGGGAAAAGTCGGCTGGATTATCCCCCCTTGCCTATCTTTATTCCAAGGTTTCCATCATTTTGCTGGCCACGGCATTCCAGGCGATCATTTTCGATGGCATTCTTGAAGTTCTGTTTCATATCAGGCAAGTGGCCAATGGCCTTGAGGCGCCCAACATGGCATATAGAACGGGCTTTGTCCCAATGCTGATTTCTCATTGGTTTGCAGCCATGGGTTGCGCATGCCTGGGGGTTTTGCTTGGAGCGTTCACCTTGAAACCCGACAGATCGATTATCCTTTTGGGCGCAATGATGCTGCCGCAGTTAACGCTTGGCACGGCAATGTCCCTTGCGGCAACCCCCATTCCAAGGACCATCGCTTTCTTGATATCCCCCACTTATTGGGGTCTTCGCGCAAGCCAGTTAAGTCCCATGGAAAATGGAATGGTTATTTTCCCCCCTCACATGAGAATTTTTGGGGATAGTTTTATCCAGTCGGTTCCCCTGGCATTGGCAGGCATGGCCTTCCAAATCAGTTTTTATCTTTTGCTTTCATGGTGGTTTCTGCGCACCAAATCTCCAGAAACTTAATAGGGTTGGAAAAAGGAAAGATTTCTTAATCGCAAGCGAAAGTCGCAATGTTTCAGGGGAAATAATGTCAGGATCGCCACAAAATATTCCAAATCCAAGAAGACACGACCTTGACGCCTTAAGAGCCATAGCGATGTTTTTGGGGATATGCCTGCATGCGATGATGGCCTATTCGGGTATCGCCTGGGCGGTCATGGACAACCAGCAAAACAAAATCCTTGAAAATGTGATTAGTCTTATCCACGGTTTTCGCATGCCCCTGTTTTTTTTGGTTAGTGGTTTTTTTACCGCCATGCTCACAACCCGCCGCGGTTTGGCGGCGATGCTTGGAAACCGCGCAGGAAGAATTCTTTTACCGCTCTTTATCTGCATGTTCACCATCATACCCCTTGACAAGGTGGTGGAATTAATGGCTGTGATGGCAAATGCCAGTCACCCTCATGGCAAAATATTCCACGCCATTCAGCAAGGGGATACCGAGCAGGTATTGAAACTGCTCAAAGACAGCCCAGATTCCTTGATTGAGCAAACAGAAAAGCGCATGAACATGACACCTCTTACCTGGGCGGTACTCTGTGAATCGGAATCATGCACAAGGCTTTTGCTGGAGCGTGGCGCCAACCCGATGGCCACTAACAGGATGGGTTTTAATGCGTTATCCATGGCGGCGCTCCTTGGAGAGGCAGAAACTTTGAAACGTCTCATGGAAAAAGGTGGAGACCCGTTCAAGGCCACGGAAAAGGAAACATCCGCATGGAAGGCGGCTCATTTAAGTTTGAATGAAACACAAAATATACTGGTTGTTTCCCGGGGCAAGTTTCCCTCAGATGTGGAAAAAATCAAACATGGACGCCTGGAAACCATTGAATTATTGGTCAGGTTATCCAAGGAAAAATACGGAACCCAGGCTCCTCCGATACAAAACGAATCCATCACCCCTAACAAAAACATTCCTGATTGGCTGGGTTGGTATTTCGCCTGGCTTGCCTCGGATAGCAATGTGCAAAAGTTAGGCGATACGGAAATTAACCTGGTTCAGGATAGTACTCTTGAACACCTTTGGTTTCTCTGGTTTCTATGGTGGCTATGCTTGATTCATTCCGGGGTTTACTGGTTTGGAAATTTGACCGGACTGGGAATGAAAGAAAACAAAAGCTGGCTGTTCCCAGGTTTGCTCCTGGCATTTGCGTTGACCTGCTGCATGCAAGCACTCATGAATCTCGATTACCATCCAAAAGCACTTCATATCCAAATAGGACCGGATTTTTCACCGGGGTTTATACCCAAGCCACATGTGCTGTTGTACTACGCTATTTTCTTCTTTTTTGGAAATTGGTATTTCGGGTTGGGTGATGATCAATGCCGTCTTGGCAAGTACTGGTGGTTGTTTTTGCCGTTTGCATTGGCTGTTATTTTCCCAATGGTTTTATCAACAGGCGAACAACGATTGCCAAACATCCTTCTACAATCATTATTCACCTGGCTGATGATTCTTGGGGCCATCGGGTTGGCAAATCGGTTTTTTCAAACTGAGAGTAAGTTGTTTCGTTATTTGGCCGATTCCGCGTATTGGCTTTATCTGACCCACATTGCAATTGTAATTTTCATGCAATGGCAACTTCTATATGTTCCTTTACCGGGGATATTAAAATTTGCGTTGGTACTTCTGGTATCAGTACCAGTTCTTCTAACAAGCTATGAGTTCCTGGTTCGCCGTACTGTTATTGGAAGAATTTTGAATGGCAAAACTTATGTTAAAAATTGAATATTTTGCAGATCGTTTTGAATGAATGATCCTTTAAAATATTCAAGAATTAAATCCCCTGCGTGGGTCTGCTATCGACTGGAAAAGGGTAACTTTTTAAATAGAACATCCAAATAGAGTATTTTTAAGGGGTTAAAACGTCCGGTTATCCAAGCTTGGGCGTACTATTCATGAACCAAATCCATCAGCCTTTTCTTCCAGACCTGGAAACCTACTATTTCAACCCGCCGCGATTTCGTTTGCGAAATATCAACTGGCCTGTTCTTGTTTTTCTTGTGCTGATGCACATTGGCGCCGTCGCTGCGTTCTTCCATTTCAGTTGGACCGGCGTTGCGCTAATGGTTGGACTTTATTGCTTTACCGGCTGCATTGGCATCACCTTTGGCTATCACCGGATGCTTACGCACCGCGGTTTCAAGCTGCATGCGATACCACGGTTCTTCGTGCATCTTGCGGGAACCCTTGCCCTGCAGGGGCCTCCACTTTATTGGGCCCTTGCCCACCGAGTTCACCACGCCCGCTCCGACAAAGAGGGAGACCCCCATTCTCCGCTTCATGGCACCTGGTGGTCCCATGTGTTATGGCTGGTCTGCAAGCGGGATTCCAGCACGCTTTCCCTGCTGGTGAAAAAATACATTCCGGATTTGTTCCGTGATTCCATAGGAACCATGTTTCAAAACACCTATCTCTGGTGGAACATACTCTTGGCAGCGGCTCTTTTCAGCTTTGGGGGCTGGAGCTGGCTTTTATGGGGATTGTGCCTGCGCGTGGTTCTGGTTTGGCACATGACCTGGCTTATTAATTCCGCCACGCATATCTGGGGATATCGAAATTACGAAACCACCGACCAATCCCGTAACCTTTGGTGGGTATCGATGTTCACCTTCGGAGAAGGCTGGCACAACAATCATCATGCCCAGCCCGGCGCGGCCTATCATGGACATCGCTGGTGGGAAATTGACGCCACCGGCTGGATGGTAACCATTTGCAAGCTGACAGGTCTTGCCACCAAAGTGTGTCTGCCTAAAGTACACCGGATTCCAAAAGCCATCACACAGGCTGGCATCCCATCCATTCCCTTGCCACCCTTACCGGTTGAAAGTGTTGCGGTTCAAAGCGGTGTTTTGGAATAAAAGTCATGGTTTCCATAACCTTGCCTAAGTCGCGGTGAAACTTCAACCACCCATCCCAGTGAAACATTCCCTATGGCTTGATTTCCAGACTGCTTAATGGAATCACGGCCAGTTCGTTGGCGGCATGGCTTTTATGGGTGTAACCGACATAGAGATGCCCCTGGTATTCGACCGCATAGGGATAACTGAAGTCGGCATTTGGCGCGGAAACACCGGGACCTTCTGGGAAAACGGAACGCCGGATAAGAAATACCCTGCTGAAATTAGATTCACCGGGTTTGGTGACCGCAATGGTCAGTGGCGACCTGGCACCTTGGGTATCTGCCGTGGTGGTGCAAACCAGGTAGCGTTGTTTGTTGGAAAGCATGCCGGCATATGGTTTGCTGGTGGCCATTGGCAGGTTCGAAACCGCGGTGGGAGTCCAAGTTTTGCCATAATCCTTGCTATAGGAAACCAGCGCTCGCGCTTTTTTTCCATAACGGGCAATATTGAGAATTATCCCGCTATCGACAATCACCGTGGATTCCCCCCAAAGATTATTGCCAAGTCCGCCTGCCGCAGGAATCACTTTCAAATCCCACCTGGTGAAATCATCGCCTTTACTGATGGCCACCGCGGGAAGGTTTCCAGCCAATCCGAAGCCACTTGAAACCCTGAAGCCGGCCATGATCCAGTTTCCATCCGCCATTTTTTGGGGTTCTTGCATGGGCCAGAATCCTTCCCCCACGACAATGCCCTTGGGTTCCCATTGGTTGGTGCTTTCATTCAACCAATATGCCCTCGTGTGGGTGCGTTGAAATTGATCGTAAAAAGCTCCCATGAATGCCCAAAGCCTTTCACCATGGGAAAGAAACACCCCATGACTCACGCCCAGGTTGCCCTCCCCATGATCCATCACCACTGGCTTGCCCCATGTCTTTCCGCCATCGCCGCTGACCCTGACATGGGCCTCCTCGGTAGGGGTGTTTTCCTCTCCCTTGTTGAAACCATACGAGGCATACAGTTTGCCCTTGTGCCAGGCCAATCCAACACCCAAAGTCCATGTACATCCATCCATATCCGGGCGCTTTTGTTTGATAACATGAAATCTCACCCCTTCCAGGGATTGAAGATCAGCCGATTTGGGCAATGTTTGAAGACTGTCCCACAATGGCAAATCAGCCGAAATCTTCGGCAGTTCATGCATCCGACCAACAGGCTGATACCTGTCCGCAATTTCCTTGGCGGTAAGAACACCGGCATCCACACTGAATGCATCCAACGCACCATGAAAGCCCTGGCTGACATGATTTGCATCCCATGTTCCGCCAAGGGTAATGGGTGCCTTGGTTGGCTTGATGGCAGATTTCAAGTTGGTGGTTCCCACAGGCCTGCCATTTAAAAATAGCTCGGCTTTATTCCTATCAACGACCAGATTGACGCAATGCCAAGCCCCGGCCTTCAGGGGTTGCGCACAGGAAATGGTTATCCAACCTTCCTGCTTCAAATGGGCCTTCATGCGGCCATCTGCTTCTATAGTCAGGCTCCATTGCCTTTCGTTCTTTGAATAACGGTTTTTACCGGCAAGCATCTGCTGCCCTGCTTCCAGGTCATACGGATTAAACCAAAGCGACACGGTAAAGGCACCGCTGGCAAGGTCAGAGGTTTCACGAAGTTCCAAGGTGCTTTCGCCGTCAAGCACAAGGCTATTTTTGAATGCTCCTTCAGCGACTTTCACATTGCCGTGGACAAGAAGGTTTTCGGATGTGGAATCCAGCGACCACTGCCCCGCCATGGCTTGGAAGGATGTCCAAAGCAAGATCACAACAGAAGAAGTGAATTTCATGGATCGTAAAGGATGTTCAGTTTTCATCATGGATTTCACAGGGTGGGTTGAATGTTTCTCAAGACCAAGCTCGGTTCCAGAGCCAGACCTTGATTTTACAGGTTACGCTCACTTAGAACCCCTAAGAATTTACCTGAAAAAATGATGAACAAGCGTTTTATGGCTACTCATCACAGAAGTTCGGACAGAATTCTAATCTCCTTGCTGGTATCAACGATCGGGATTGGGCGTTCAACGCCCGAAGGAAGATTCTTCTTTTTGTAATCGATACCAAGTATGGTGCATATGGTTGCCAGAAAATCCGTTACCGAAATCTGGCGATCAACAACCGAGGCACCATCCTTGTCTGTTTTGCCAATAACCTGTCCACCACGGATTCCACCACCCACTAAAACCGTGCTCCAAGACTTTGACCAGTGATTCCGCCCACCCCCGCCGCATTGTGGCGACCTTCCAAATTCCCCCATCCAAACCACCAAGGTGGTTTCAAGCAGTCCGCGATTCTGCAAATCCTGGACAAGGGCGGACATGGCTGCGTCACATTCGAGCGAGAGCGACTTCGTGCGTGGAAAGTTATCGCGGTGGGTATCCCAGCCGACGCCATCCCCCATCACCACTTCAACGAACGGTACCCCTGCCTCCACAAGTCGCCTTGCCATCAGGCATCCCTGCCCGAAACTGCCGGATAATGCCATGGGATTTTTATCACCACGCTTCGGAGGGTCTTTCAAGGCGTTCACCCGGTAAGCATCACGAACTTGGTCGGTTTCCCGAGAGATATCGAATGCTTGTTTTTGTTCAGAGTTCATCAGTTTTACAGCCCGGTCAAGCATGGTACGGTGGGCAATTCCGGATTCGCTCTTGTATGCTTTATGAAATGGTGCCTCCAATTGTTGAAGTAGGTTTACCTGGCGGTTGAACACCTCCTGCGAATCTAATGGTTTGATGTAATCCAAACCACGAACAGGATCTGTCACACCAAGAGGTTGGGCAATAGGGCCGAGAAAGCCCGAGCTGACCGCTTCTTGCGGGGCGCGGCCGATAGTGACGAAATTAGGCATCGGCACTTCTTGGCTGCCCAATTCCCTAGCTACGATCGCACCAATACTGGGATAAACCACGGAACCCCCGCGGTTCTGGTAACCGGTATGCATGTGGTAGGTGGCCAGACTATGGTCGGATTCCTGTGTGCTCATTCCCCGTAGAATGGCGGCATGTTTCATGAGATTGGCAAACTTCGGGAAGTGCTCGCTGATCCGGATGCCGTTCACCGAAGTCTGGGTTGTTTTGAACTCTCCGCGGATATCGGAAGAAGCATCTGGCTTTGGATCAAATGTGTCGATATGGCTTGGACCTCCAGCCATCCACAAAAGGATGCAGGATTTTGGCCTCGATTGTGAAGGCGCATTGGCAGCCAGCCTTCCCAGCCAACCAGTCAATGGAATGCCAGTCATCGTATTAGCGACAAAATTGCGCCGATTCCAAAACGGGTTCATGATTTACTCCAGATCCCTTAATGGTTCAATGAGAATTCGGATGTCATTAGCAATGCCCATGCCAATTCCCGAGTTGAAGCTTCCAAGGAACAAGACCGTGTCACGCTATCGCGGAATATGTTTAATTCCACGGCAGAGGGTTTTCGCGATAGAACTTTAAGGAAAAGTTCGCCTGCAACCTCATCGGCACTTCTTCCCTGACCGGCAGTAACCAAGGAAAGGCTAGAAATATTCCGGGCAAACTGTTCGGAATTCATCTGTCGAAGCAGGTGTGGAATACCCCTGCGGTATGCAGTAACGTTGGGATCACCATCGTCGGTAAAAAACTGGATAAACTCGGACCGCGCATCGGATTGCGGGCCACCTTTGCGAACCGGTTCTCCCAAAATGGTTACAAGGGAGTCATACAATTGTCCTCCGGCAAGCACTTTTACAGGCATCCGGCCAAAGATCGCAACTTGTTTTTCCGGGTCATTGCCTGGTTTACTGGTTCGCTGATAAGCCTCACTCAACACCATGGCCTTGGTGATAAACTTGTGATCAAAACCAGACTCCACAAAACGGTTCGCCAGGAAATCCAGCAACTCCGGATGAGAAGGAGCATTTGCCGGGTGCATGTCATCCACCGGATTGACAATACCACGACCAAACAGCCGCCACCAGGTTCGGTTCACCATGGCCTTGGCAAAATAGGGATTCTTTTCGGAAGTCATCCACTTTGCCAGGGCAACCCTGTTTGGTATTGACGAATCGGAACCAGGAGCTTCTCCGCCTAGGAATGTTGGTTGGATGGACATGAAACCATCCGTGGTTCCATCCTTCAGGGATTCGAGGGTGATTTCCTGGTTATCTCTCACGCCAACCTGATAGACTACCTTGGATTTACCCGGGGTCTGGATTTGGGAAAAGAATGCCGCCATGCCCCAGAATTCCTGTTGTTTCCAAGCGACAAATGGATGATCGTGACATTGTGCACAACTCAGGCGGACACCCAGGAAGTAACGGGAAGCAAGATCGGTCAGGTCTTGAACCGTCCTCAAGTTTCGTCCTTCAACGAGGTAAATAACTGCGGGATTCTGCTCAATCTTTCCTGTGGCAGTCACAAGTTCTGTAACAATTTGATTCCAAGATTTCTGGTTAAACTTCTCCGCAAGCCATTTGCGCAGCATATCGGCACGCTTGCGCCTGTCGTCAGCCAGTGGAGAGATCAGGTACCCCTGCCAGATGTCTCCCAGATACTCCCCATAACGTTTGTCGGCCAATAACTCTGAAATAAGTTTTGTGCGCCGTTCAGGATTTTTATCCGCAAGAAACCGTACCGTTTCCTCATAAGTGGGAATCACACCGTGTAAATCCAGATAGAGGCGCCTTACGAATTCCGCATCATCCGTCAGACTGGCTTTTGTAATATTTTGCGATTTCAATTTGGCATCAATGAGGCTGTCGATTTCAAGGGCAAGTTTAACGGCATCAGGTTCAGTACATGGTGATGTTGCATTGGTGGTCAAGATGACCAAAGCCGACAAAAGAAAATGAAGGTTTCGCCACATGAATGATGTCCCCGTTAAACTCGAAGGAAACAAAGTTCAGAGATTTTAGCATTGGCTCCGAGCCACCTGTAAAATTAATCTTTATTTAATGAGTCTTTTTAAAGTTTGCGTCAAATTGAATGATTCTCGCAAACCAATGGATATTGTTACCTTTGAAAACCACTATGGTTTTTTTGCCAGACCGGATTGGGTAGTTAAATGTCTGGAAGCTTATGTGCAGATGTCAACTGAAATGAATTCCAAACTGGTAAAGTCACAAAAGCCAAAAACTCGGGCGATTCACAAAGGTTATTGATTCTTTGTGACCAATTTCCGATAGATCTTAAAATAGACCTGACCATTTTACGATAGTATAGAAAATGGTCTCATGAGCCAGCGCACCCGAATTTATGATGCAGTCTTCAAGGATCATTTGGCCAGACATCGGCAGATGCTCTTTGTCAGTGGTCCGCGACAGGTTGGAAAAACAACCGCATGCAGAAATCATGCAAATTTTTACCTCAACTGGGATAACACCAATGATCGCGACCTGATTCTCAAGGGACCATCCCGGGTGGCTGAAATCACCAATCTTCAGCAACTTGCCGAGCTGCCTGGAAAAATTCTCTTTGATGAACTGCATAAATTTGCCAGGTGGAAGCAATTCCTCAAGGGATTTTTTGACAGCTATGAGACTTTGGCGAGGGTAATCGTCCTGGATCCCTTCCCTATCGCCGGGGGCACCACCACCTTTGACGCGCTGTGGATGGGGGTTCCCGTGGTTACCCTGGCGGGCGACCGCCCGGTAGGTCGCGGTGGCCTTAGCATCCTTAACACGCTTGGCCATCCCGAATGGGTCGGACATACCCGCGAGGACTATGTGCGTGCGGCGGTGGAACTGGCTTCCAAACCCAACCGGCTTGAAACCCTACGCAAGACCCTGCGCGAGGAGATCCAAAAATCACCCCTCATGGATTCCCAGGGTTTTGTCCGCGAGATGGAAAAGCACTATTCCAATATCTGGAAAAAATGGTGCGCCGGGCAGCGGTAATTTTGTTCCCCGGTGGGTTAACTCCCCGGTGCTAACCCTTACGCCAATCCATCCAGCGCCCCTGAGGCACTGCTGAATTTTTCAACCTCCACCCCGCCCTTTCTGAGCATGGTGGTAAACAGGTTACAAAGTGGCTGCTGGTCCTGTCCCATGAGGGGAATCTTTTTTTCCGGATTGAACTTGGAACCGGGCGCGGCATTGAGTTCCTGTCTGACTTCCTCGAGATAGGGTTTGTTAAAAGACAGATGCTGGCCATGGCGGAAACCACCCCCGGCAAGGATGGCGGGGAGGTTGTAAGTCCAGTGACTGTTGCCATCGCGGAGGTTACTGGTCATCAGGACCATGGTGGAATCAAGCAGGCTTTTTCCAGCCTCTTTGCTGGACTTCAGCTTTTGCAGCAATCCACCGAATGCCTGAATGAGTTCGACCTCCACCTGGCGGCAGGCGGCGAGTTTTTTGGGTTCCTTGCCATGGTGGGAAAGATCGTGGTGCATTCCAAAGGTCATCAGGCTGACAGCGCGTGTGGAATCAGTCACCAGCGCGAGGTGGATCATGTCGATCATCAACTGAAATTTCGCCTTCTGCTGCTGGTTGTCGTTGATGTCGCGGGGTTCCGCACCGATGGCTTTTGGTTTGGGACGGTTCACCCATTCCCTTGTCATCTTGAGCTGTCTTTCCACATCCCGCACGGACTCAAAGTATTCCTCAATCCTCTGGCGATCCGCGCTGCTGATGTTTTGATTCAGGCTTTTGGCGCGATCGCTGACAAAGTCAAGCATGCTACGACCCTCATCGATCCGGCGAAGGTCCGCATCCATCTCGGCTGGGGTTGCAGCCAGGAAAAGCTTCTTGAAAACCGCCGATGGACGATCCATTGCAGGAATGGACACGCCGTTGGCGGTCACCGACAGTGACTGGCCCTGGGTGGTGAGCGCAAAGCTTTCATAGCGGGTTTCACCGCGAAAACGCATGGCAAAGGCCTGGTCCACGGAAATCGTGTTCTTAAGGTTATGGGAATAATCCGGATAGGGCGCCCCGGTCAGCATCACCGCCTCGGCCTTATGGCCGCCCCCACCCGTGTTGGGATGGCTGAGACCACTGATCACCGTGAAATCGTTTCGATACCCGGCCAGATGGGTGAGATGCGAGGGCAGTACATAGTCCTTCCCCGTGGTAACGGGGACAAATGCGGTTGGGTCAAACCCGAAAGGAACGCCGATGCACACCATCCGTTTCGGAGGTTCCACTGGTACCGCTCCGCGAATGGGTGTGGAAACCATGGAATCCAGCATGGGGAGGGCGATGGCAATGCCGGCATTTTTCAAAAAGAGCCGTCTTGGCAAGGTCTTCATATTATCTCCCGGCGATTCTATGCCTGTTGGCAATGGTTTTTATGTTATTTCCGTGTGAAAAGTTCACTCTGGATTACCTCATGAAGTATGGTTTGAAGGCCATAGGCGGACGATTTGGATTTTTCGAGGATTTTGTCGACAACCAATTCATCCTCGAGTTCCACACTCGCACCGGTGGCAAAGGTAGCAACCTTTTTGACAAAGCAGCGAGCGAGAAGTTCGGGCCTTGCGGCAAGAGCCGCCTTGTAGGCCCGAATATCGGCGATTTCCTGCCCATCGGGAAGCTGGCTTTTGGTATCCACTGGCGGTCCCTTGAGATATTTTGCGCCTCCATAATTTCCCCCGTAGAAAACCTTGGCGTTGTTCAGTTTCTCGCCTTTCTCGGTGGTTCGGTAGTAATCCCGAAAACGACCGATGGGATCAAAGGATTCCAACACATATCCGGGAGGATCGATCTTCTGGTGGCAGCCGGCGCATGATTTCACAGCCTGGTGCTTTGCCAACTGTTCGCGGATGGTGGTGGAACCGCGGGTATCCGGTTCTATACCACCCGCATCCGGAGGTGGGGGAGGTGCCGGAGTGCCCACAATTCGCTCAAGCAACCATGAACCCCTGAGGACGGGTGAGGTATTCGCACCGTTGGCGGTAACCTTCAAAATGCTCGCCTGAGTGAGAAGGCCGCCCCGGACACTATCCGCGGGAAGTTCGACCTTGCGCAAACCGGCACCCTTCACCATCGGGAGTTCATAATGTTCTGCCAACCTCTGATTGAGGAAGATGTGCCGGGCGGAAACCATGGTTGCCACCCCAAGGTCATTCTGGAGGAGATCCCGGAAATAGGCGCGGGTTTCCCCAACAAGGGAATCATGCAAAAGGATATCCTGCCGGCCATCATGGATCGCCTCGAAATATTCCGGGAAAAGATCGCGATCCGGCGTGGTGGCATCCATCTCACGGAGGTTTAACCACTGGGAAAGATAATCGCGGATAAAAACCTCAAACCGTGGCGATTTGATGAGGCGGGATGACTCTTTTCGCAGCATCTGGGGTTTTGTTAATTCGCCGCTGTCGGCCAGCTTGCGAAGTTCCGCATCCGGCGCGGTGCGCCAAAGAAAATAAGACAGCCGCGATGCAAGCTCATGGCTGTTAAGGTTGGGGCCATGTTCCACGAGAAAGAGAAAATCCGGGGAACAGAGAATGGCACGGTGCGCTGCATTGAAAGCCACCTCGAGGCATTCTCCCTTGGAAAGGCGGTCACGCACCATCGCCTGATATAAATCCACCTCGCCACCCGTCGCCGGGCGACGGAACGCAAGGCTGATGAATCGGCTCAGGGACTCTCGAATGGAAGAATCCAACTGTTCATTTGATAGGCGTATGGTGACAGGATCTTTTAATGGACGATAACCTCGAACAGGTCGCAGGATGGATTCAGGCACCCGCGAGCTTTTTGCCACCTCGGCGGCGGGAACCATCTGAGTTTTATCCCCATATAGAAGGCTGTGCCCGGGTGGTGGCCAGGTTTCCACGAGTGGTCCTGTGATTTCCAGGGGCTTTACAACGATTGCAGGTCCGACCGTTGGAATGGGCGGATTGGGATTGTTGATGAAATGCCAACCCTTGGGAATTTTTTCCTGTTTGTCCGGAAGGTAAACACTGTAGCCAGAGTCAATGCGTACCTTGGCCATGCGGTAAGGCGCCACGATGAGAGTTTCACCGCTTTGGAATGGCCGGGTGATCTCAACCACGGTTTCCTTGCGATGTAGCGCATCGAAATGGCCGAGCAATTCCCGTCTTTTGCCACCCGCGGCAAGCCACACACTGAAGATAAGGTCTTCGCCGTTGGAGGTATCCCTTGCCTCGGTCGTGATTCGAACTCGGTATTTACCCGGATTTTCCATGGTAAGCGATTCGAACTGACGCAGGTAGGCTGGAACCTCGATATGGGTATCCAGAAAAAAATGCAGATCCTCTCCCCGTAGGTTGCACTGCAACTTGTTGTGAGGATGGCCATGGAACGATTTCTCGAGGTCGCTTGTGTAGGAAAAGCGGTGGGTCCTGGTTTCCGGTTTGGCCTGACGGACCGTGGCGGCGGCAAGCGCACGATCGGCGGCGGCCATGTACTGCTGGATATGCACGGGGGAGATGCTTAACGCGGCAGACTGGTTCGTGAAACCATCGCGAAGATCATCCTCTGGTAGAAGGTCCCTAAGAGGCGTGTCGATGCCAAGAAGATCGTGTATGGTGTTCTCGTATTCAAGCCTGTTGAGCCTTCGTACCCTGCCACGCCCGGTTTCCCCGTGCCGGGTTGCGGCATTTTGGTGAAACGCAACCTTCAATCCGGCCAGTGCGGAAAATACCTCGGCATCCTTTGGCCGATCGGAGTGAGTACGAGGAGGCATTTCACCACTTTGAACCCGCGCCAGCACCCTGCCCCAATACTTTTGATTTTTGGCATCCTTTAGATCGGAACTTAGTCGATCCAGTTGAAAACCACCCTCGGATAAATCCTTATTATGGCAATCGGCACAATGTTTCGTCAGGAACGATAGCGGAACAGCAAGTGAATTTTTTGTTTCATCTGCCTCAAGAATGGCGAAGGGGGAACTCAAAGCCACAAACAACGTGTATACAAGGAACATGATGGTACGCATCTTTTTTATTCTCGTTAGAGTAATAATTCTGACATATTCTCCCTCAAAACAAAAGCTGGTTTTGATATTCACTGGGGAAATGAGCCAAATTTGACCAGAGCATGTCTGGGATCAGCGAATAAATGTATCGATGTATTTTTCACCCAGTCCCACGGCGGAGTAATGCGCCCTGCATTTGGCAATTCTCGTAAAAACGTCGTCAAAACCAGTTGTGTTGCCATCAGGGTCCACGTAAATCATCGCCCCGTTAACCTGGAAAAAGGTGATCATTTCCTCCACATGGGAATCCACAACGAGAGTATGGGTTTCACCCGGTGTCTCATAAACATAACTTCCCTCACGGGCAATCCAGTCATGCTCCAGATAACGCCATTCACCCTTTAAGACCAAACCATGGACCGGAAGGGGGTGGCGATGGCGGGATAAAACCCCGGATCGACGAACCCTTAGAAGGTTACACCAATAACCCCGAGTTACACACATCAGCAAAGGTCGAAACCAAACGTTTGGCTCAACGGGAACCCAGATTCTTTCATCCGCGGGCATGATGTCTGGAACAATCAGCTCCAGAGGTGATTCCGCTGGCTGTTTGTGGCGGTAGGGAATCCACTTTGAAGATTCGTCCATATTCGTCTCCATGCATGGCTCTTTCAAACCGTCAGGTAACCGCCATCGACAGGAATGACTGCGCCAGTTATGAAACGGGCTTCAGGTGAGAGTAGGAACTCTACCACACCAGCAACATCCTCCGGTTGGCCCCATCTTCCCAGGGGAGTGCGATCAAGAATACTTTCCGAGCGAAGTTTGTCGCTTACAAGAGGTCGGGTCATTTCGGTTTCGATCCAGCCGGGTGCCACCGCGTTAACCCTAATACCATCTTTTGCCCATGCCGCCGCAAGGCTTTTGGTGAGTTGGGCTACCCCACCCTTGGATGCGGAATAGGCCGGCACAAATGCCGAACCAAAAAACGAAAGCATCGAAGCGGTGTTGATAATCGAACCCTTTCCACGGATCAGCGCGGCTTTCGAGGCCAGACACATCCGCATGGTTCCGACAAGGTTAACATCGATGGTGCGCTGAAAATTTTCTATTTCAAACTCGGCATTGTTCCGCTGCAGGATGCCAGCACAGTTGATGAGCCCGAAGATGGTATCCAAATTCTCAAAAAGCCGATCCACGGAAGATGGATCCGTAACATCGAGTAGGAATGTCTCAATATTTTCCTGGCCCTTGAAATGGTTGAGTTCTTCCAGGGTAGCGCCAGTCGCCTTGACCTTGTAACCCGCGGAGGCCAGCCGACGCGAGACCCCTTCACCAATGCCTCTTGTGCCGCCGGTGACGACCACGATTTGGCCGCTATGATCCATCGAATTCATGAAGTTTTCCTGAATCATCAATCAAGGCTATGAGAAACTTTAGAAAGTTACCGCGTAGCTTCCTTGGGAAGCCAGCGCACGGCATTCTCGACAACGCGAAGAGGTTCATCCTGTTTGTAGATCGGGTAAGTTTCGTGCCCGGGCCGGAAATAGAAAACCCTTCCCTTACCAACATTCCAGACACAACCACTGTTAAAGCGCTCACCCTTGTCCCATTCCTCCCTGAAAATAACCTCGTCCGGCATCGGAACATGAAATGGCCCTCCATACATCTCAGTCTGGGGAATGTCCCACTTTTCAGGAAGTCCAGCGGCAATAGGGTGCATCGGTTTGAGAGTGAGAACATGCGAGGGTTTACCATCTGCACGCCATGCTGGAAAAACGCATTGGGGCAAAGTCAGCCGCCAGAGGTTGCCTTCCAATTTCCGGACCCATGGGGTGAGACGGTCGTCCGCTTTGACACCCTTGTAGTAGGGAGCCTCATTGACATATTCCCATTTGGCAATGCTGCGATCGGCCTCGGGTAACTCTCGAATCGCGTCTGATTTTGCGCGTTCCTGCATTAACCGCACGAATGGTTTGGCCCAGTGCGCGGAATGCAGCGCAACCAAAGATAGCTTTCCATCCATCACCCTTCTGACAACGGCCTCAGCCCGTTTGTCATCCTGCTCCCTGTTTTTTCGATGGGACCAAATAACCAGTACATCGGTGGATTCCAATGAGGAATCACTCAAACCCTGGTCCGGATCATCGAATTTTGCCAACCTCACCAAAATGCCGGGATGTTTTTTCAAATGATCGGCAATCGTCTCGCCAAGGAATTTGTCCCCATAAGCCTGCTTTTGCTGAGGCTGCTGTTCGTCCCAGATTAGAACCCGTATAGGTTCTGCCGCGTGAATAGATCCGAATGCGTAAAGCATCAAGGCCACATAGATCGCGAAGTTGGGTTTCATAACTGCACCTCTTCGATGCCTTTGTTTCAATGCCACCAGCTTATTGATTGGAAAACTTATACAGATGCTCGTCCGTACGCAGATACATGGCGCCTTCTGAAAATGCAGGGGTTGCAAGGGTTCTACCCGGCACGCTGTTCTTGCCAAGGACTTTGAATTTCTTGCCAAGTTCCACCCAGGTCGCCAGGCCATTTTCCGCCAAAAACAGCACCCTGCCATTCACAAATATTGGCGAGGCGGAATAATTGCTGTCACTACTTAATCTTTCCATCCAATACCGTTCACCCGTCTTGGCGTTCACGCAAGAGGCAATCCCCTTGTCGGAAACAAAATAAAGCTCCTCGCCCACCAGCAGCGGGGAGGGTGAACTTGGCGCACCTTGCTTTAGCCGCCACACAATGTTGGTTTCTGTCACATCTCCCCTGCCACCAAGTTTCACGGCAAGCAATTCGGGGTTGTCATAGTCGTGATTGTATATGACCAGGCCATGACCAATGGCTGGCTGCGGAACTACCGACCAACCCGGTGCCTTGACGCGCCAAACCTCGGTGCCTGTCTCAAGATCATACGCTGCGAAGTGATCCGGGCCTGGCGCCATCACCTGGGCTTTGCCATCCACCACAACCACTGTGGGAGTCACGAACGAATGGTTGATTTTACCCACGATGGATCTGGGTTGTTTCCAGGCAAGCTTTCCCGTCTTGGCATCGATCGCCGCAACAAACGGGTTGGTGCTTCCATCGCAAACAATCACCAGTTTGCCATCATGCAATACCGGAGAACCCCCACTGCCATGCACCGGGGGGTAATCTATATCAAAATTGGTCCATTGGATGGCACCATCGGCGGCAGACAGCTTTGCCATACCAAGCGCGCCAAAATGCACGAAAACCGATCCATCACGGATGATCGGAGTTGGGCTGGCATGGCTGTTCTTGGAATGGATCTTGGGAGCCTTCTCGACAGCCCTTACCTGAGTATCCCAGACGATTTTTCCGCTGTTTGCATCGATGGCCAGCGCCCGAAGGGACAATCCACCATCCTTCGGAACAGCAGTGGTGAGAAACACTTTGCCTTGTGCCAATGCAGGGGAAGACCAGCCCAAACCTGGAATTAGGGTTTTCCAAATCACATTCTTGGAATCAGACCATTCCAGTGGTGAGGCTTTTCCCTTCACATGGCCATCCGCGTTAGGCCCGCGAAACTGTGGCCATTCCGACTGGTCAGCGGCCATCGCCCGAAAAGAAACCAATGGCAGCAACATGGTGATGAAAAGCATCGCTTTAAGATTCATAATTTATCCTCAGCATTAAGAATTTACTGGCAGATCATACCATTAAATTTAGTCAGGGAAAGTTTTACTTCCTGGGCCCCGATGGAACATCCTGTATCCAGGCAAGATTAAAGACATAGTGATTCTGGCTTGTGACAAGCTGAATACGTCCATCGCGGGTCTGAGTGATTGCCAAATAACCATTGATATCCGTGTTTGTTTTTCCATCAGGAGCAATAAGGCGACGATCCGGCCATGTTTTACCTTCATCATAACTGAGTGCCGCGTATAGGCCGGTGCCTTTGTATTCCCCATTTTTTGACTTAAAAACAAGACCTTCGCGCTCTTTGAAAGGTGTGCGGGCCTGGTCGGTAAACGAGCATAGAAGTATCGGACCTTCTTTCAGGCGTAAAAGGACAGGTTTCTGGGTGTTACTTACAACTGGAAATTCACTCGCTTGCCATTCCCAAGTATCTCCCAGATCCCGGGAAAAACTCACCGGCATTCGCAGTTGGAATTTTTTTTGAGCGGAATCTTCAGGGGATAGCCTCCCAAAAGCCATCAACCTTCCATCCGATAACTCCACGATCGGCGCATGGATTCCCGCGATGAAGGGTCCGCTTTTTCCAGGGCTTACATCGTCACTGCCTCGCAGATCCCTGCCACGGGATTCCCATGTCTTTCCGTTGTCACGGCTCACAACAATGGAGGAATTATCATACGGCATCGCTATGATTCCATTTTTCAAACGTATCGGGTTATTGGCCGGTTCACCGTGAGTGCGAAGAACCTCGGCTTTGGACCAGGTTGCGCCATTGTCTTTGGAACGGCGGACAAGGTTATCACCATGCTGGCGGGCTTCAATCATGTGGTAGATTGTCTTGTCGCCATCCCACCAGATTTTTGGCGCATGATCATTAACATCTTGGGCATCCCAAAACGCGGAGGCTGGCTCCCACCCAGATGAACCAAATCGCAGCCTCGCCGCTGCATTAGAAGTGGTTAGGTCTGTTTCACCAAGGGTGGAAAACCAAACCGCGAGCAAATCCCCATTAGGACACTCGGTGATGGATGGACTGTGATTCTGGCTGATAAAAACCGGGCCCACGGCACCTTCCGCTATCCGAACAAATGGCCTTGGGCCTTCGAAATACGGGGAATTTGGCTGTTTGTTGATTACTGGAATATTCTGGGAAACATGATGCATAACCATGGGTGGAGTCGGTACGGGAAGAAACTTTCCAACAAGTGGTTCTGCCTGAACCACCCGGAAACCGATCCTTTCACTTGGGGAATTTTGTACCCATGAACCACGGTTCGCAGAGCGCAGAAAGCGTATCATCGAGGAATGAAATCCGCCCCGGAAAACCCTGTAATCCCCATCCGCCCTTCCCAATGGGTCCACCTGGTCACCAGCCTCGTAGGGACCATACCAATCCTGGCACCATTCTCCAAGATTTCCATGCATGTCGTGAAGGCCCCATCGGTTGGGGGTCTTTTTGCCAACACGTAATGCCCCCGTTCCATTGGAAACAAGTTCTTGCGGTGGATGAATTAAGCCAATCACCTGCCCTTGTTTGAGATCCTTGGATGAGGACCTTTCAGCATTTCGCCAGTCATATTCTTCCGGCATGGGCCCTTGTGGAAAATAAACACCCCTGTAGTTTTCATTTCCAAACCACTTCTGGTGGCCATAGGGTAAATCATTTCCTGTGTTGAAAAGAGTGGTGGTTCCCGCTCGACACGCGTATTCCCATTCCGCCTCGGTCGGAAGGCGGTAATTTTTCCCCTCTTTCTTGGAAAGCCATTTGCAAAACTCAACGGCTTTTTCCCAAGTAATTCCCGCAGCGGCGTCATCGTCTGCAGGTTTCATTTTTGGATGATTTTTTTTATAATCCGGATCAAAATGGCGATACTGGCCAACGGTTACCTCAGTGGCACCCATGAAAAATGGCTTGGTGATAGTAACCTTATGGGCCGGCTTTTCATCAAAGTCTATCTGATTCTTTGCTTTCCACAACTCTCCAAAACGCTTCTTGCGAAGATAATCCTCCAAGGGCGGACCATCCTGTCCCATGATGAAGGTTCCGGGATCAATGGAAATAAGTTTCATACCCACCGAATTAGTGACCGGTTCAGCACCACGAAGGATGAGTGGGTTTAGGAAAAGAAGGAAGGCATGCAAAAGAAGCAGATTTTTCATGCTTAAATCCTAAAGTCGTCAATTATTCCTTCAAAGTTTTAATGAAAATGCTCAGGTAGGGTATCATGTATTGAGGATCTTTATCATTACAATTGAAATGCCTTGACGCAACAGGGATTAAAAGGCTGTAAGGTTTATTATTTTTGATAACTAGGAAAACCTTGGCTAACAAGGGTTAAGCACTTTAACAAAAATTCAAGACCACCATCTTCAAAAAACAGGGCTTGAGCCTTGATAAACAATAATACTCGGATCCTTTGCAAAATTTAAATAATTTTCGCAGGTTTCTTGTGCCATTGAGACCACTGCCATTCCAAATTAACCTTTACTAAGCTGGAATTTGGGAATAACCTTACATAGTCCTACCTAAGCTTTACCGATAATATTCTGTACGCTCGCCAATGCGATTGGATTGTTATGGAAGCTGGCTGCGAGATATAGCCTGCCTATGGATACTTTAAAGTCCACTATTCTGGTTTTCCTTCTAAGCGCTGGCACAGTTCTTGCGGTTGAAGGACCATCAAAACCGGTTTCTTTGGACTCCGCCAGGGAGCAAGGGCGACAAAAATCCAGATTCCTGAAAGAAACCAAAGATTCCGATAAAACCTCTGAAGCCTTGCCCAAGGCCAATCTGGCATTCTTTCAAAAATCGGTGATGCCGCTGCTGAACAAATCCTGCTTGAATTGTCACGGGCCGAAAAAATCCGAGGGCAGGTTGCGCATGGATCAATTGAATCCCGATCTGGTGAATGGCCCCGATTTTGGACGCTGGCGGGAAATTTATAACGCACTTATAAAATCCGAAATGCCGCCCGAAGGCGAACCAGCTTTCGCGCTTGCCAACACGGACCGTGCCACCATGGTAGACTGGCTTGGTGAAGAACTGAACAAAGCTTCCATTGTTCGCCGAAACAGCAAGGAGCATACATCTTTTCGCAGGCTTACCAAATATGAGTATGATTACGCGCTTCAGGACCTGCTTGGTTTGCCCTATTCCCTTGCCAACAAACTACCCCCCGAAAGCGCAACCGAAGATGGCTTCAAGAACAGTTCGGAACTGCTGCAGATTTCCGCCATGCAGTTTGAAACCTACCGGGAAATTGCCCTGAAGGCTCTCCAAAGGGCCACGGTTATCGGTGAGCGCCAGCCTGATGCCGTTACTTATATCATCTCGATGCAGGAAGAGATGAAAAAGATCCTGGCAAACAATAATGCCAAGGATGCCGAGAAAAAAAAGAGAACCCCGAAAAACCAGTTGCAGATCCTGGATCAAAGCACCGGCGAGAGCATTCCCTTCCCCCCTGTGAAGTTTGCGCCCAAGGCGGGTGCGGTTTTTGGTTCAACACCATCTGTTTCACCGGTAACCCTGCTTCTTCCAGCATCCAGTGAGCTGAAACTGGATCTTGATCGGTTCCTTCCCGATGAGGGTATCATGCGCGTTCGGATTCGGGCAAGTCGCTCGTCCTTGCACCCGGAAGAATACGCGAGCCTGCGACTGATGCTAAGCGCACACACTAGCAATAATGCCAATTTTTCCAGGGTGATTAGCGAGCGAGATATTCCAGTGACCGCATCTGCCGAGAACCCCCAGTTCATTCACTTTGATATTCCCCTGGCGGATATCCAGCGCAATCCCTTCCGCAAGCTTACGACAACATTCCCCAGAAGGGATGAATTCCTTCATATCCAAAACATCTCGAATGCATTTAAAGGCGATGACCGTCTTAAAGTTCAGATTGACCATATCGAGATTACCGCTCCTTTCTATGAGCAATGGCCACCAAAAACCCACACGAACATTTTTTTTGAAAGCCCGAACAGGGAAAATGAGAAAACCTACGCCCGCGAAGTTCTGGACCGATTCCTCAGGAAAGTCTGGCGGAGACCCGTAAACTCGCAAGAAGTCGAGAAGTTTCTAGTCTTGTTTGCCAAATACCGACCGGAATTCTCCACCTTTGAGGAATCCATGGTGGAAGTGCTCGCAACGGCGCTGGCCTCTCCGGAATTCCTGTATTTGACGCAAAAAATTCCTCTTGCGAATTCTGAATCCAAGACAAGCAAACCCTCCCCAACGATCAATGAATTCGAACTGGCAAGCCGGCTTTCGGTTTTCTTGTGGTCCAGCATTCCGGATGAGGAACTTTTAAATCTTGCCCAACAGGGGAAACTAAGAAAACCGGAAATCCTCTCGGGGCAAATCAAGAGAATGCTTGCCGACCCACGTGCGAGAAGATTCACCCGGAACTTTGTGGAGCAATGGTTGGGACTTGATGGCCTGAACAGTGTGACCCATATTCCCGCCGGTCCATTGCGGGAAGCGATGCAGGAAGAACCCATCGCATTCTTTGAGGAGGTACTCCACCAAAACCGAAGCATCTTGGATTTCATTCATTCTGATTACGCGGTTGTGAATGAAAAACTCGCCGCACATTATGGAATTCCAAAGGTTTATGGACCCCATTTTCGCAAGGTGGCCATCACACCCCAGACCAACCGCGGAGGCATTCTTACGAATGCCGCGATTCTTGCCATGAATTCCGACGGTACAGATTCCCATCCGCTCAAGCGTGGCATCTGGATGCTGAAACGCATCCTCCATGATTCACCTCCACCGCCTCCACCCAATGTCCCGGAAGTCGATCTCACCAATCCTGAAATCCTGAAGATGACCTTGAAGGAGCGAATCGCGGACCATCGCAACAAGGCGGCTTGCATCTCGTGCCATGCCAGGATCGATCCTTGGGGAATCGCCTTTGAAAATTATGACGCGTTGGGTTCTTTTCGCACGAGCATCAAGAACAAGCCGGTGGATGCAACATCCGACCTGTCCAATGGGCAAACACTGTCCGGGGTCGACGGGCTGAAGAGATATCTTTTGCTGGAAAGACAGGATCAATTTGCAAGGGCAATGGTGCACAAATTGACGGCATATGCACTGGGCAGGCCGCTCTCTTTTGGAGACACCACCGACCTAGACAAGCTGACTGCCCAGTTCAGGCAACATGATGACAAGCTGGGTGACCTTATAGCCATCGTAATCAATAGCCCAATTTTCAACTCCAGGTAGCCACGGAGAACCAGAGATGAATCAAAAATCAGTGGTGAGTCGAAGGACCTTTCTTCAGGGTACCGGCATAGCACTAGCTTTGCCCTGGCTTGAAACCTTTGCGACAGGAAAACCAACTACGGATGAAACACCCAAGAGATTTGTCAGCATTTATCACCCCGATGGCGTTGGGTTACCACTGAAATCAGACCCTGCCTGGAAAGATTGGTGCTGGTTTCCCAGGGGGGGAGAAAAGGATTTTGAACTTACGAAGGTTCTTGATGTTCTGGAGCCGTTACGCAGCGAAATTACGATTTATTCGGGCCTTTCCCATCCCGCCGCAAGAAGGGTTCATGGTCATTCCAATGCCGACCAATATCTGACAGGTGCTGTGATTCCCGGGCATGGTCCTTACCAGAATTCGATTTCCGTGGATCAGGTTTACGCGGAAAAAGTGGGATCACTCACCCGACATGCCTCCCTGGTGATGTCCACCAATGGTGGCATTGGAGGTCCCCGGGGTGCACAGACTCAGTCCTTCAATCATGAAGGCCGGCCGATCCCCGCGATGAATAAGCCAAAGCAGATTTTTGACATGCTGTTTGTGACAAGTGGAAAGGATGCCGCCGCAAGGCTCGCCCGAAGCAAAAGTGCGCTTGACCTTTTAATTGAAAACACCCGTTCTCTGGAACGCCAGCTTTCCAAGCGGGATCAGGAAACCCTGAACCAATACCTTTACGCGGTCCGCGATACCGAGGTAAAGCTTGCCAGGGCCCAGATGTGGATTGACAAGCCCATTCCCAAGGTGGACACCCGTAACCTGCACCTGGATGCCGAACCCAAGGAAGCCAGGCTTTACTTCCAGACGATGTATGAACTGATTTATCTTGCCTTCCTGAGTGATTCAACCCGGGTGGCGACTTTCCAGTTGGGCAGGGAAAATGGCGAAGGCCCGCATGATTTGCTTTCCAAGGCCGTGGGGCTTGGTGCAGCCCACGGACTGACCCATGAAGTCAAGAAGCCTGGGGGCTGGAAAAACCTTGGCACCTACAATCGCTACCAGGCGGAGGAATTCGGGCGCTTCGTGCAGCGGTTGAAAGATACTCCCGAGCCTGCCGGAAAGGGCAATATGCTGGACAACACCTTTGCCATGCATGGTTCCGCCTCCAGCAGTTTCCACCTATCACGCAACTACCCCATCATTTCCGCGGGTGGCAAAAACCTTGGTTTCAAGAACGGCCGTTTCCTCAAGTTCGGCAAGGGTAATGAAGACAACCAGGCTGGCGCGGGAATCGATACCGATGCCGGATGGCAGAGCAAGGTTGAGGTGGAGGAGCTTCCACTTTCCAAAATGTTTGTCACTGTCTTGCAAAGGCTTGGGGTCGAGACAGACTCGTTTGGCGGGTACTCTGGCACCTTGAATATGTAAATCCCTAGCTGCATGTCAGTGGTACTGGTGGAGTTAATTCTACCGCTTCCCGGTCATCCTAATGTCTGGGATAAGCTTCTTTTTGCAGTAAGCTAAAATTTCAAGCGGGACCGATGCCTGAAATATCACTACTGTTCATGCAAAGTATGTGATGAAAATCAAGGTTTCAGAACATCCACACGCTTTTTCTGAAGTGCATCCACCAGCATGGCGCGATTTATCTTCATGGGATCAACCCATGCTAGAAGCCGCCCTTCCTTGAAACTAACCGTCGCTCTCTCTACCCCGTCCAATTTCGCAACTGCCTCGTAGGCAGCAAAGCCACATGCCTTGCAATCCAAGCCCGCAATTCTTATCTCGATTTTTTCCAGTTTCGCTGGATTCGTTTTTGACAAGGGAAGCAGGCTGAAAGTACCATTAGAAGCCTGCCTGAGGAGGTTTTCAAGCCGCTCAAGATATTGCGCAGGTTTGGCCTTGTTTAACAAACTGTCCGGATCAAATTTAAGCTCAACGATTCCTTGGTCATAATCAATCTTAATAACCACCAGATCAGGAATTTTGCTGGAAATAATTTCGCGAAAATCCTCGGATCGATCAGGCTGAAACAGGCCAAGTAGACGAAAAGTAGCCATTTGCTCGTTCGCAACCACGAGACCAGGGCAAAAGACCACAGCCCCCAGTCCCAGCAATCCGGTGACCATGATTGGAACGAACTTTTTCAGAAATCGATTCTTATTTCTATTCAAGGTCATAAAGCCACCCAACTTGCCGGATATTATCGGGTTCGAAACAAAACGCTCTGAACAATCTCATGTAACAGCGTTCGAATTCCACCACCAGCATTTTCAGTACGTGTGACAAGGGTATCTAATTCCGTGCGATCCCCAAAATTGACGTTCCTGCCAGTCGAGTAAATCACGAACTGCCTGCCAAGGTTTTCCAGAAGCGGACGCGGGTTGTCTGCTATCAACTGTTGAAACTCGCGCACATCCCGGAATTTGCGTCCATCTGCCAATTCACCTGAGGAATCCACTTTGGATCCCAATTTGAAACTAATACGGATGAATGGATCGATCAGTCCCCGGGGAGCAGGGTCGCCATCTCCGATGGAGCGGTATCGATCACGATATCCGCCAATCACGTCAAACGATTCTAGGGCAAACCCAGGGGGATCTAATTTGGCATGGCAGGATGCACAGGATGCTTCGGAACGGTGTTTAGAAAGTTGTTCCCGGATAGTAGTGGCCCCACGCACATCCGGCTCCACTGCCGGGATATTTGGAGGAGGAGGATCGGGCTCGCGGCCTAGCAGTCGTGCCAGGACAAATGCCCCTCGTGGCACGGGAGATGTGGTCGTGCCGTTTGCCGTGATCTTGAGAATCGACGCCTGCGTAAGAAATCCCCCACGCGGGCACCCTTCTGGCAGGGCAACACGACGAATCTGAGAACCAACCACCCCTGGAATGCCATAGTGTGTTGCAAGTTTCTGATTGATCATGACAAAGTCACTTCGGATCAGATGGCGGCTGTCCAGATTCCTTTCGATCAACTCCCGAAAATAACCACGGGTCTCAGCAACCATCGAGTCTTGCAGGTAGGGATTGAACTCAGGGTAAAGTTTGCGATCCGCATCATTGGCCGCAATCGAGCGAAGTTTAAGCCATTGACCCAAAAAATCATCAACAAAACGTTGCGACTTTGAACTTGACAGCATTCGCTCAACCTGTTGCTTCAAAACCGCCGGTTGCTGCAATTTGCCTGAGTCGGCAAGCTGCCGCAGTAGTTCATCCGGAAGTGAGTTCCACAAAAAATACGACAATCGACAGGCTAGGGCGTGGTCGTCAAGTTTGACGGTCGGTTCCACATGGTACAAAAAGTCAGGAGAGCACAGGGCAGCGCGATAGGCCCAACGCATGGCGTTTTCAAAGCAATCTCCAGCCTGTAAACGCTCGCTCACTTTCACCAGATATTGCTTGCGAACCATTTCACTGACCGGACGGCGAAAAGCTTTAGGCAGAAATGCAGCCAACAGGCGATTCGCGTCCCCCATGGGCTCGGCGCTTTCCACCGTCCAAATCCCCTGAAGCGGGTCCGGACGATTCAAGCCCGCTCCAATCTGACGCACCGTCTTTCGCTCGGGAGGACGGATTCCCTTGCGGTCAGCCTGTTTAAATTCCACCAGAGGCAAGTCTCCAAACAACTGCCGGTGGGAAAGTGGTGGCCATTGATCAAACAGGGGCCCCTCCACATCCAGCCAATCCACCGCGATGCCAGGTCCCGTAAAAGCCATGGCCCTGCCCTTTCGGGAGTAATTGGCCACCGGGGCTAGCGATGCCGTGTTGAATCCGATGATCTCGTTATGATTCAGCCAGACGGTAAGTTCATGTTCTTTGGCGTCCATGGATGGTGCATCGAAGTAACCAAGGACATAACTTGGATGCTGGCCGCCGCGGCCATCCCCGGTGAGTTGCACGACGGACAGTCGCGCTGCCTCGGTACCGCGGGAAGGAAGAACCTTCCCCTTATCCCAATGAAAGCTCCACAGCGAAGTGCGAACACGGTAGCGGGCCGGGTAAATGGTCACATGCTCCATAAAATAAGGGCTGAGGGATTCATCTTCATGCCGAAAGAGGCCCACGGTACTTCCCGTGCTGAAAGATCCGATGCGCTCATGTGCCCCCTGATCGATATGAGCATAGTCGCCTGCCGGAGGAAAATCGGGATCGGGTTGTTTGTTTTTCAGGAGCACGCCGTCCCCGTTCATGATGACATGGGCTACAAATCCACCCCGATTGGCCAACGAAATGCGTCGCTTGGTGACCTTGGGTGGTGTGGGCCTTGTGGCGATGGCGTAGTCGAGGGCATGGTCGGCCGCCTCGATATATTTGGCCAAATTGACATGGGATATGTCGAGTGCATCTGCATTCTTGTCAAAGCCATGTGCCGAGCCATCGGCAGGTAACAACCCTTGCAGGGCAATACCGGGCATGTCGAAAAGGTCGCGAATGGTATTCTCATACTCGGCACGTGTGAGTCGTCGCACACCTGTCCTTACTTCTCCCGCCAGCCTTGTCCGTTCCGCAGCGACAAGTTCTGCCCGAAGCGAGTCTAGTACCTTTTGCAATTCCGCCTGGGGTGGGCGCGATTTCTTTTGCGGTGGCATCTCCCCCGATTCGATTCGATCATAAATCCTGACCCAGCGTTCAAAGTTCCCGGAATGGTTCAGATCTAACTTTATGGCGCTTAGGTCGAGATTCCCCTTTTTGATGGAACCGTCATGACACTCAAGGCAGTGAGTCTCAAAAAACTTGGGGTATTCAGCGGCAGGTGCCTGGGAGGTCAATCCAAACAACAGCAACCAAAGCATTTTTCGCAACCGGAATAAATCTGGGAGCATTGCTACACCATCTCCAGTCCGCGCATCGTTCCCTTCCCCGTCGAGAATGAATCGGCCTCGATCCCAAGTCGCTGCAGCATCGAGACAAATAGATTCGTCAGCGGGTAGTTGTTGGTGGTGTCATAGGCGAGATGCTGGCCATGCTTGAAGCCTCCACCGGCAAGCAACACAGGAAGGTTCACATTTGAGTGCGAATTGGCGCTTCCCATGCATGTGCCGTAGAGAACCATGGTCCGGTCGAGCAGGGTTTGCCCCTCTTCCCTGGTTCCGGAAAGCACCTTCAGGAATTCACCCAAGGCATCGAACTGCCGCTCCTCATGGCCGCGCAATTCATCCAGGACTTCAGGCCGGTTCCCGTGATGGGTGATGTTATGAATCACCACCGTGTCAACAAAAAGCGAAATGAACCTTGTCGAATCGGTTTCCAAGGCCAGCTTGATCACATCAAACATCAGTCTGGTGCGGCGCACGAACTCCTTGGGATCCTCAATATCCTCGGGTGGATTGGCTGAAACCTTTGGCTTGGGTTTGTGCTCCCACGACTCGGCACTTTCCAGGCGTTGCTCAAGGTCGCGGACAGCCGTCAAATACTCCTCCATCCGGCGCTGGTCAGCTTTCGACAGGGTTCGATTCAGTTGCCGTGATTGTTCACCCACAAAATCCAGCATGCTTCGTCCCTGACGGATAGCCTCAACATTTGCCGCCACCACGTCCGGGTTGCCTTGCACAAACAGCTTTTGAAAGACTTTTTTCGGACTGCGTTCAGCGGAGATCGGCGCTCCGCTGCGGGTGTAGCTTAGCGTTTGATTTTCATTGGTCATCGCCAACACCAGCGACGGGTACCGGGTGCGGTTGCCCAGTTGTTCAGCGGCAAATTGATCCAGCGAAATACCATTGCGAAAACCACCCCGTTCCGGGTGCGGGGTACCGGTCAGGAAACATTTCTCTGCCGCATGCGCCCCGGTGACGCCAGGGTGACTTGTACCGGAAAAGACGGTGAACTGCTCCCGAAACTGTGAAAGCCGTTCCAAGTACGGGGAAAGTTTATAGCCACGGCCCGGTTTTTCGGGAAAAAAATACTGTGGAAGGATACCCATGTTGGTTTCTATCGCCACCATGCGGCGGGGAATGGGGGAGGTTTTTTCAGCCGAAAATGCCGGTTTCATCGCATCAAGCAGGGGCAGACCAAGACAAACTCCCGTGCCACGTAAGAATGTACGGCGGTTTAATACCCGGGACATGGCCACATTCCTTTCATTTCACGATTATTTCAACGCACTTATCGTACTTTCATTCACAGCTTAGTGAAAGCCAAAGAGTATGAAAAAATAGGAAGATATTCGCCTTTGCGACAGGATTTTAAGAAAGCCGGGCAAAGATTTGTTTCATTGCATTAAAAATCATTTAGACTCAATGCTTAATCGGTTTTGGCAAAGTCAAATCCCAAAACTTGGAGTAAAGTTGATGTTTGTTGGGAAACCACACATTGCTGAATACCATCCAAATTCCTGCCTTACCATTTTTTTTCAGACTATTTTGTTCATCCTTTCTTTTATCAATATCTCTCCACACCTGAAGGCAGCGGACAATTATCCAGAAGAGTATCAAGCCAGGGCACTACCTGTTTTAAAAACTCACTGTTTTCCATGCCACGATTCAACGGTGGGGCCTGTTAAAGGAAAACTGGATCTGGGCAAAATCAACCCAGAAATACTTGGAAAACAGCAGGAAGAATTATGGAACCTTGTCCTAAAAAGGATCCAATCCCGTGAAATGCCTCCCAAAGGCAAACCAGCTTTACCTGAGGAGGATCTGCAAGCTGTTACCCAGTGGATCAGGAAAACCCAGGAAGCTGTTGCCAGAAACCCCGGGAAGGCAAACCGGGTGGTTATGAGGAGGTTGAATAACCTTGAATATGAAAACACCATGCGAGACTTGTTGGGTGTGCCAGTGGAGCTCCGTGACATGCTGCCCCAGGATAATTCCGCCAACGGGTTTGACAACATAGCCGATGCCCAGCATACCTCCCAATTCCTTATGGACAAATATCTTGAAGGTGCGGACAAGGCCCTTAAAGTTGCCATAGCAAACTACCCGCAACCCCCCGTTACCAAGAAACGCTACACTCTCAAGGAAATGCACCCTGTCCGCAGCACCACGGAAAAGGTTTTCAGGCATCTGGAGGATGGCACAGTCGTTTGTTTTTCTTCTTCGCCATGGCAGGCGGTCACACTTTCCTCATTTTACCCACCTGACCGTGGAAAATACCGATTCCGTATTGCGGTTTCAGGTTTTCAAAGCCAGGAAAAACCCGTTGTCTTCAGGGTGGACGCCGGAACCATGTGGATGAACGGAAAAAATCAGCTTGTAAGCTATTACGACGCTCCATCCGGACAACTCACGGTGATTGACATAGTCCAGGAACTTGAACCCCGGGGAACCATAAGAATTCTGCCGTATGGCCTTGCCAACTCACAAGCGGTGCACAAGGTTGGTGCTGACCAGTTCGAAGGCCCGGGTCTTGCGGTGCACTGGATTGAAGTGGAAGGTCCCCTGTACGATTCCTGGCCGCCAGAAAGCCACCGGATGATTTTCGGGACACTTCCTTCAAAGCCTGATCCCACCGCAAATGCAAGCAAGAGAACCGAGGTTTATTCCATGAATGTTCTTGCCGATGCTGAAAAGGTTCTCAGAGATTTTGCCACCAGGGCTTTTCGCCGCAAAATTAAATCCGAGGAAATCCAACCTTATATGGACCTTGTTAAGGCAAGGCTTTCCGAAAAGTATTCCTTTGAGCAGGCTTTACGGGTTGCCCTGATGGGAATCCTGGTTTCCAAGGATTTCCTGTTCCTTCGGGAAGGCCCTGGCAAACTTGATGACTTTGCCATCGCCAGCCGTTTGTCCTACTTCCTGTGGGGTTCCATGCCCGATCAGGAACTACTTGCACTTGCCGAGAGTGGAACCCTGCACCAGCCAAACCATTTGCACTCCCAGGTCGAGCGCATGCTGGCTGGCCCAAGGTCATCCGGATTTACCAAAAATTTCACGGGACAGTGGCTGAACCTACGGGAGATTGACTCGACTATTCCCAGTCACATCCTCTACCCGGAATACGATGAAATGCTAAAGGCTTCCATGTTGTTGGAAACAAACCTGTTTTTTGAGGAAATCCTGAGGCACGACCTCAGCATCGCAAATTTCATTGCCTCGGATTTTTCCATGCTGAATGGCCGCCTCGCCAGACATTATGGCATTGAAGGCATCCATGGCTGGCAATTTCGCAAAGTCAATCTCCCCAAGGAAAGCCATCGGGGAGGATTACTCACCATGGCAAGCGTTCTCAAAGTCACCGCAAATGGGACCTATACGTCCCCCGTTTTGAGAGGGGCATGGGTTCTTGAACGCATTCTTGGTACACCGCCGCCAAGGCCACCGGAAGGTGTTGCCGCAGTGGAACCGGACATAAGGGGCGCCACCACCATTCGAGAACAGCTTGCAAAACACAGGTCGGTTGAATCCTGTGCCGGCTGCCATATCAAGATCGATCCACCGGGGTTTGCCCTGGAAAGCTTTGATGTCATCGGAGGCTGGAGAGAATATTACAGAACAAGTGGCAACGGAAAACCAGTAACCATCGACAACCGCCGTATGCCTTATTTGCAGGGAAAACCTGTGGACCCATCCGATGCCATGCCGGATGGACAAAAGTTCCGAAATATTGATGAATTCAAGCAGTTGCTTCTCCTGGAAAAAGACCAGGTGGCCAAATCACTGGCGGCAAAACTGGTTGCCTATGCGACCGGCGCACCCGTCAGGGAATCTGAACAAACCAAGATAGACGCCATCGTTGCCAAAATCCGTGCAAAGGATTACGGATTTCGTTCCCTGATCCATGAAATCGTTCTCAGTGATTTGTTCCTTGCAAATTAATCATCACCAAAAAGGCATAGAAACATGATAAACAGACGAACATTTCTAAGGGGAACCGGTGTATCAATCACCCTGCCCTGGTTGGAGTCTCTTTCGAGGGGTTCCTCGACTTTAACTCCGAGGCGGATGGTATTTGTTTGCACTCCACTTGGACTTTATCCGGAGTATTTCTTTCCCAAAAAACCCGGTCAAGAATATGCATCAACCCCTTACCTGGAAACCCTAAAGGACCTTCGCGAAGATTTCTCGGTTATTTCTGGCCTTTCCCATCCTGATGTTGGATCAAGCCATGATTCTATTTACAGTTTTCTGACAGCCGCCCCGCATCCGGAAAGACGTGCAGGATTTCGAAACAGCATTTCGGTCGACCAGTTGGCAGCTTCCCAGATCGGTGGAATGACCCGTTTCCCGAGCCTGGCCCTCTCCTGTGAGGGCTTCAGCCTTTCCTGGACCCGTAGCGGCGCCTTGGTTCCATCCGATAGTTTTCCTTCCAGTGTTTTCGCGAGGCTGTTCTTGGATGGAAAACCCGAGGATATCAAAGCGCAGGTTAACCGTCTTAGGGATGGACGAAGCATTCTTGACACTGTGGGTAGCCAGGCGAAGAACTTGGAACCAAAACTCGGCATTGGCGACAGGGACAAACTGGATGAATACTTTACCAGCGTACGGGAATTGGAAAAAAGCCTTGCTGTTTCCGAGGAATGGTCCAAAAAGCCAAAGCCAAAAGTTGCCGTTCAATCTCCCCAGAATAACACGAACAGTGCCGATGTCTCCGGCAAGGCGCGATTGATGTTTGACTTGATGCACCTTGCGATTCAGACCGATTCCACCAGATTGATCACTTTGCTATTGCTTGGCACCAGCCTGGTCCCCCCGATTCAGGGAGTCCATCTTGGGCACCACGATCTCTCCCATCATGGACAGGATCAGTCCAAGATTGCCCAATTGAAAATTGTGGAACTTGAAAAAATGAGGATATTCGGGTCATTTCTATCCAAGCTGAAAGAAACCAGGGAGGGAGATTCCAACCTTTTGGATCGAACTTGCGTATTTTTCAGCAGTAACCTTGGAAATGCCAGCAATCACTCCACAAGAAACTTGCCAGTCATCCTTGCAGGAGGTGGCTTCAAACATGGCAACCACCTCGCCTTTGACCCCGTTAACCCGCCACCTTTGTCAAACCTGTATGTCAGCATGCTTCAAAAGACTGGCATCCCCGTTGAAAAATTCGGTTCCAGCAATGGTACTTTACCAGGTTTAATTGGGTAATTTTGATTGTTCTTATTTTTCGAATTGCATCCAAGCGAGCGATGATTCTCTCACGTTGATACCTGCCATAAATCATGTTAGCTTTAATCATTGCATTTTTAAATTTTTACCCGAAGAAAGCCTGTATTATCTGCAGACAAATTTTATGAAAAACATTTTCCTACTCCTTATAGCATTTATTTTAAACCCTTTGGTTGCCTTTAGCGCCGCGGACATCCCGCAGAACCTGCAACAACTCTGGCAGGGTTATGAAGAAATGGACAAAAAGACCCCGCTGGAGGTGGAGGTTCTCAAGGAATGGGAACAGGATGGCGTGGTCTGCCGCATCGTGCGTTACCAGGTGGGTGTTTTTAAGGGCACTCCATCCAAGGTGGCTGCGTTTTATGCGTTTCCAAAAGGTGGGAAACATTTACCCGCCATCCTTGAAATGCATGGTGGAGGACAATCTGCGTCGCTGAATAGTGTGATCACCTTTGCCAAGAGGGGTTATGCCTGCATTTCCCTGAACTGGGGTGGTAACAAAATGAACATAGGCCAGGAAGCCTGGGCCGGCCCCCAGACCGACTGGGGCAAACTTGACGCCACGCATCCCCCGCAGCGCAACAAGTCAAACCACTTTGCTGGATCTCTGGCTCCGGATGAATTCACGCTGGATACGGTCGAATCTCCCCGGAACAGCAACTGGTTTCTGGTCCTTACCGCGGCGCGCAGGGCCATCACCCTTTTGCAAAAACAACCGGAAGTGGACCCATTACGCATTGGTGCGCGGGGACATTCCATGGGCGGAAAGTTGACCACCAATCTTGCTGGAATTGACCACCGGATCAAGGCTGCAGTGCCATCCTGTGGTGGATCGGGCGATCTTCTGGAAAGTGAGGAGGTGGTTCCTGGCGGAAGCCGAGCAAAGCGGACCCCCCTGGAGCTTGCCTGTGTTTCCGACAACGCCTATCTGCCCCTGATCCAGTGCCCCGTGCTGTGGCTTTCGCCCACCAATGATTTTCACGCCCATATCGATAATATGGCATGGAACTGGCGCAACCTTCCCGATGCAAGATTGCGATTCAGTATTTCTCCACACTTCAACCACCGCCACACCGATAAACATGCCATCACCGAGTTGCTTTGGTTTGAGGAACACCTGAAAGGAGTGACTTTCAGGATGCCAGCAACACCAAAGATCACCTTGAACCTCAAAACCAGTGATGGAGTCCCCAATATCACCGTCATCCCGGACAAACCTGAAGCCGTTCGCAGGGTGGATATCTATTACTCGGTGGACCCGCATGCGTTAACTCGCTTCTGGCGAGACGCAAAAGCTGTCCAAGCTAATCAGCAATGGAAGGCGGATTGCCCGGTGTTGGCCACCAATCAGCCAATCTTTGCGTTTGCCAATGTGGTCTATGACACCCCGAAAGATTACCTGACAGTGGCGCAAGCCGCTGGCCAGCGGAATAGTTCAACCTTTGCCATCAGCACCCGTATGGTTTCGGCTGGCCCTGCATCCTTGCAGGCGGCCGCAGTCAAAGCCACGGACAAACCCCAGCGCACCATCGACGATGGCTTGCGTGGTTGGCATGATTGGTACCTTCTCAACTGGGATCATCCCCCCCTTTGGACAGCAACAACACGCAAATTGAAGGATCCCAAATGGCGTGGCCCTGATGGGGCAACCCTGGAATTTGAAGTCAAATGCGAATCGGACAACCAACTTGTACTGACTTTTAATACCAATGCCTGGGGTGCCATGCTTCCGGGAAAACCAGCGGTGGACTACACGGTTGTCAAAAAGCTGGGCGCCTCCAAAGAATGGCAAAAAGTTTCCGTGAAACTCAGTGAGCTTTCCGCAACAGACTCCAATCATTTAACACCGCTTTCCAACTGGCGGACGGTTACCGAGTTCAGTATCTCACCGAGTGGAACAAAGATGGTGGATGGCAAAAAAACAAAGGCAGATGGAAAGGCATGGCAGGGACCGCGTGAAATTCGCAACCTGCGCTGGGAGGGTGGCATGTATCAGGAACCGTCCACCTCGGGAGCGGCTTTAAATCCAGAGGATTTCCAGAAGAACTTCAATAACGCCATCAAAAAATCGATTGCCGAGGAGAAGGCAAATGGCAAATAAACAGGGATATACTTTGTTTGCCACAATCACAACCCTGAAAAATACACCATCCATGTATAGGGTAAGAAACCTCTTTCCGATACTCCTGCTTTCCTTTTTTGGTTTGTTCCCCCTGAGACAGATCCAAGCGTTGGAACCACCCCGCTTTGAAAAAGACATTCTCCCGATTCTTTACCACCATTGTTTTGCCTGTCACAGTGAGAAACAAGCCAAGCCAAAGGGAAAGCTGCGACTGGATTGCGTGGATGGCATCCAAAGCAGCGGCGTCGTTGTCCCGAACAAGCCTGATGAAAGCGAATTGCTGAAGCGTGTGTTATTGCCCCACACGGAAGTTGAAGCCATGCCTCCCCTCAAGGGAGGTGCACAGCCATTGAATGCATCTGAGAAGGCGATTCTCAGGCAATGGATCGCCAACGGTGCAAAGATGGATTCCTGGGTAAGGTTTGACCATCGGCAAACAGCATTTATGCAAACAGACTTGGCCAATCCGAAAAAGAATCATCAGCAATGGAGTGTGGAATTACAAGAACGGATTGATCAATGGCATCAGGCCAGGGGAACCAAACTGAACCCACCGGTGAATGACGAATCTTTTCTCCGCCGGGTATACCTAGATGTGATTGGCCGTATCCCAAGCCTTGGGGAAAGTACGCGTTTCCTTGAAAGCAAGAACCCGGACAAGCGAGCTAAACTGATTGACGAACTTCTTGCCAGCGAGGGTTATGTCAGCCACATGTTTAACTGGAAGGCAGATCTTCTACGCCTGAACACGCGCGGTCTCTCCCCAGGTCAACCGGGTAAGCTGTATGACGACTGGGTAAAAGAAGCAATTCGCTCGCGCATGCCTTACGATGCATTTGTGCGGAAACTGGTGACGGCTAGCGGCCAATTGTGGGAGAATGGCGCCGTCGGTTTCTATGTGCGCGACCTGGGAATGCCACTGGATCATATGTCAAATATGTCCCGCATCTTTCTCGGCACCCGCATGGAATGCGCCCAGTGCCATGATCACCCCCTGGAACCGATCAACCAGAAAGATTTTTACCAGATGGTGGCGTTCACCTTCGGGGTCAGTAACCTTGGCAATCCCGGCGGGTATTCCCTGGAAAACGTCAAGCAGTTCCCTGAAATCAAGGCAAAACTGGCTTCCATGAAAAAAGATGAGGCTTTGGAGCAAAGTATCAGCGGAACGATTGCCCCCATGAAACGAATGACGCTGGACACCGACAAAAAGCTGACATTCCCGGAAACCTATGGATACGACACGACGCTTCGCGGAAAACTCGTGGAGCCAAGAACCCTCTTTGGGGACGAAGCAACCATCAAGGATGGCGATCGCCGCAAGGCCTTCGCGGAATGGATGACCTCACCCCGCAACCCTAGGTTTGCCAAAAACATCGCCAACCGTCTTTGGAAACGCGTGATGGGGGTGGGGCTTATCGAACCGGTCGACAGCCTTTCGGCACTTCCAAATCCCACCCATGCGGAACTGATGGATTTTCTCACCCAGATGATGGTTCAACTGCGCTTTGATGAGCGGGCCTTCCTGGCGGTGCTATTGAATACCCGAATGTATCAGAGTGAATCTGTGCGCGAGACCCCGGAACCTGGAACCGCTTTTGCATTGCGCGGCCCGCAACTACGTAGACTATCCGCGGAACAGGTCTGGGATTCGCATCTTGTCCTTCTCGTACCCGACCTTGATGAACGTAAATCAACCTTCCAGCTTTCTGGGGTGCTAGACCCCAAGTATCTTCGCAAGTTGACGGCGATGACGGCAGACGAGATTATCGCCCAGGCCCGCATCAACCAGGTTGAACATGCCAGAAAACGGCAAATAAGCCTGCGCCGAGCGGAGCAGCAAAAAGAACGCGCTGCTGCCCTTGCCCGCGGGGATACTGCTGAAGCCCAGCGTTTGGCTGTATTGCATGCCAAGGAGAATAAGGAAACGGCTGATTCCAACCCAAAGCCAGAATCCGAGGGTGAAATCACTGCAAAGGAAACCGATCCGCGCTGGAAATTGTTGCCTCCGAATTTGATTCGGGCTTCGGAAACGCCACTACCCCTGCCGTTGGGACATTTTCTGCGCCAGTTCGGCCAGTCCGACCGCCGTGAAATTGATGCATTCAACCGCGACCCGAATACCACTCATTCCCTTGCGCTGATGAATGGTGACCTGACGAACCGTGCCCTCGCGGATGGTTCCCTGTTGCGCCGCCAGCTTGCAGCCAGCGGATTGAAGGATGAATTTCGCACCCAGCTTGTTTACCGTGCGATCCTCGTACGCAGCGCAAACGCCGATGAAATCGCCATAACCAAAAACGCCACCCAGGAAAGTAAGACTCCGGAACAAGATGTCATCTGGGCGCTTTTAAACTCACCGGAATTCCTCTTTAACCACTAGGATTTCAAAGGAATACAGCATGTATCCATTCCATTCAGACACCGGGCGAAGGAACTTCCTGGAAAGGTTTGCCAAGGCGGTTTTTGGCGTGAGCCTTTTGCCTTCGGTGCGGGCACTGGGTGCACATACCCCAAAAAATCATGCCAAGGCCAAGAGTGTGATTTTTCTCTACATGCGCGGGGGTATATCCCACATTGATACATTTGATCCGAAGCCGGGAATACCGGAAATGGGTGGGGTGAACGCCATCCCGACCAGTGCCGATGGTGTGCAGATATCCGAGTGGTTTCCACGCATGGCAAAACAGATGCACCATGTCTCGCTGGTGCGCTCCATGACTTCCACCCAGGGAATCCATGACCAGGGCACCTATCTGGCACACACCAGTTATGTGATGACACCCACCATCACGCATCCCTCGCTGGGAACCTGGGCTGTCAAACAGGTTGGTTCGCCTAATCGGGTGCTGCCGGGGAACATTCTCATCAATGGCAGTCCGCAACATCCGCGCAGCGGTTTCATGCCCACTCATCTGGCGCCCCTTCCGATTGTGGATCCGGGCGCGGGCCTGCAAAACGCAGCCCTGCCCCCAAAGACGGGCGAAACTGATTTTTCGCGTCGAACCGCGCTGGCCCAAGCCATGGGAAAAGGTTTTGTGCAAGGAACCCCACATCGTGATGCCGCCGCGTACCTGAAAGTTCAACAGGATGCCGTGGCCCTGATGAAAAGCGAAGACCTGAAAGTGTTTGATATTTCGCGGGAGAATCCAAAAGTTCAGGCAGCTTATGGCACCCATACCTTTGGCAAGGGTTGTCTGCTTGCCCGCCGGCTGGTGGAAAGCGGGGTGCGCTTTATCGAAATTGAGGATGCCCACAACTGGGACACGCATAATGACCAAGTGAAATCCATGGAAAAAATGACTCCCCCCACGGATCAGGCCATGGCCGCCCTTCTGGAGGACTTGCACCAGCGAGGGCTTCTAGCCAGCACCCTGGTGGTTATGGCAACGGAATTTGGGCGCACTCCCCAGATCAGTAACGTTACCGCGGGCCGTGGACATCATCCGGCAGTCTTTACCTGGTGGTTCGCTGGCGCCGGTGTGAAGGGAGGAAATGTGCACGGAAAATCTGATGGATCAGGCAACCATGTCCAGGAGAAACCTGTCACCATGCCCGACTGCAATGCCACCATCGCACAGGCCATGGGCATAGATTTGGGGCAAATGGAGCATTCCCCATCCGGAAGACCCTTCACGGTTGCGGATAAGGGGAAGCCCGTAGGTGAGCTCTTTGCATAAAAACCGGGTTTCGCCGGTGCATAAAGGTGGCGGGTCACACTATTTGCTTTGAAAACTCCCGATGGACATTTGCTTGTCAAGCTCCACCTTGAAGTCGTAGGTGGTGGTGTTTGCCTTGGTTCCATTCGAATCGGGGGCCAGATTGATATCCCAACGCAACAGATTATTCACACGGTCCTGTCTCAGATACACCGGATCCGTGCTGATTTCGGGTTGCACCTTACCCAGGGTGACATTTAAGGCCTCATTTTCACCCTTGGGCAGCCTGTCCCAAAGTTGAACTTTGACAGCCTCCTGTTTGAAACTGGAAAGTAGAATTCGGTACTCATATTTCAGAACCTGATTTCCACCCTGCATACTCCGGGATTTTTCAACCAGTTGTCGTTGGACCTGCAACTGGGGATCCGTGCCAAAACCCACGATGAAAGATTCCCCGATGGCTACCAGCGGCAGTTGCATTCTGCCTACAAAATCAGTTTCCGAATACATGGTGGCTTCGCCGGGAAGAAGCACGAACTTGCTTTTATTGGTCAGGTTTGCCTGCTTGTAGACATGCGGGGTAAGCACGGGAACCGCCTTGTAGAAGTAGTCGGGGGCAAGATCAATCCGCGCAACCTCTAGCACTTGCTCATCATTTCTAGAGGGTATGCTGATCCTGGTCTCCAGCTTGTAAGCCACGCTTGGCCCCTCCTTCTCGGAGTCGGCTGGCTTTTTCAAGGCCTGCCGGTCATCGCCGAGGAACACCAGATCCTTGGCCTGTTCCAGATTACCCACATAATTAAAAATCTCATTACTTGCTTTTTCATCCTTGCGATTTGCGTCCACCTGTGCCTGCCTTCTGAGGGAACGGGCAGCTTCCTGAATTTCGGCAAGGGCGGCGCCTCCCATGGGGGACTGTGGAATGGCAATGTACCCCTGAGGATTGGCATCAAACGTTCCATTCTTCCCCAAGGCCGTACCTGGCTTGCCGGGGGTTACCGGAGCTCCCTTGGGTACCAGGCTTACAGCCAGGCCTTTCAAGTCCGGTGGGGTTGCATTCAACATGGGCTGGGCCGTCGAGAGGGTCAAATCCACTCCCGCCCAATCTTCGCCGGATTGCTGGTGCACCGACGCAAGATACTCCACCTTCACAGGATCATTAGCGGTTTTGCCCGCCCGAATCTTGTACTGCGGGCGCCAATAGGATTCCTCCACCAGATAATTAAGCCTCAGCTTTCCCGCACCCGCGTTAACCTTTTCAATCACCACAATCGCATCCGTCTCCGTCCGGACTGTGCCACTGGAAAGCTCCTGTAATTTTCTCTGCAGAAACTGGTTGCCTGCAAGAATCTCCTTGGATTTCTGGGTTAACTCAAAGTTTTCCTGTGCCCGGGTGATTCTTTCCGTTTTCAAATAATTTGCGAGGGCTATCGCGGTATCGGAATCCAGTTTGCCTTTCTCGGTGGCATTTACTGTGCTGGCACTTGCAAATCCCTCCAGTTTATTGAGAAATGTGGTGTTCGCGGTATTGGCGGTGATCATGGCCTGTATTTTTTGGTTTTCGATTTCATTTTTTTTGATTTCCTCCTCGATTTTTCTAACTTCTTCGCGTTTGTCTTCCTTGATGGGTTTGTTACGGAACCGTGTTGCTAGGATGCGAATCCCCTCGTTCCCCTCGGAATACAGGGACGAGGCCTGAACTTTGGAAGGTAAAGAGGAAACCACCACTTCCATCGAACCCACACCCTGTGGAATATCCACTTCTCGAGTTACAAGGGCGCTGTCAGAATATATTGTCACCGCAACCACTTTGCTTTTTACTTCCACAGGCTCTTTCACGGATTCCTTGGGAAGATTCATTGGTTTTCTGGCTTCTTGCGCATTTAGCCCTTCGACAACCAAGGCTGCAAATCCAATCAAAAGCGCCGAAAAGACAAGGACTTTACATGGAACATTCATGGCTTACCCAACCTTCCAGGATTCATTTCAAAAGTTCAGAAACCAGATTAACATTAGCTTCTTTTCAGGGTGATATTCAAAAAAACCCTTTGGATCAAAATTCGAAGCCTAACATCTTCATAATCGATACAAACGGTCAAAAACCAACTTGACCATATCGACGATTTAGAACGAAATTTCCCACCTAAATGAGAAGATTTTTAGGATGATTTAACAAAAATGAATAGTCGCAAGTTGCATGGCGCCATCAGTTGGGCAAAGGTGTTTTGAATGGTTACCGGTTGGGAATAAGCATTATTGCCAAATCAAGCCACTTTCAAAATCATCAAAATAGGCAAAACTGGGAAAATTTAACGATAACAACGTTTGTCTTGTTCACTTGTTAAGTTATCATTTAGGAACGTTGTTTTCATTGGATTCAGCCTGAAATCCATTCGATTCAAAGGTATTGGATAAACTTTAAAAATTTTTAGAGCCCCTTAGCTGTTTGAGAAAGTGATTCCATGTTTGATTTTTTTAAAAGTCTCAAGGCTTTTGCATTTCCCCGCAGAAAATTTCACAGAAACAGCCTATTTAAAAAACTGAACCTGCTAGGGTTGGAAGAGCGAATAACCCCTGCGAATTTTGTGGTTTCCAGTCGATTTAGCACAGGAGCAGGTTCCCTGCGAGAAGCTATCACCCTGGCCAACACCACCGCCGGTGACGATCAAATAAGTTTTAATTTTTCTTCCGGTAGCAGTCCCTACACCATCACTCTTAATTCGGCGTTGCCAACAATTGTAAGTGCAAGCACCCCAATTACTGGGGGAGGTACAGCGGGCACGGTTACGATCAATGGCCTTGGTGCTTCCTCGCTGATCATCAGTGGTGATAATGGCAATAGTGGCCGTGATTTTAACATCTTTAATATCAATCCCGGTGGTAATTTATCCATCTCCGGTGTGACGGTTTCCGGGGCACAAACTTCGGGGAATGGCGGTGCTTTCAGTAATATCGGCGGCAAGCTGACGGTCAGCAATTCCACTATCTCGGGCAATTCGGTGAATGGTTTTGGTGGCGGTATTAATAATAATGGTGGCACTCTGACAGTCACAAACTCTACCATCTCCGGAAATGCCTCAAATTTTGGCGGCGGCATTAATAGCTATGGCGGCACGGTTATGGTGACGAACTCCACCATTTCGGGCAATTCATCATTTATTGGCGGGGGCATTTGCAATGCTAATAGCGGCACGCTAACGGTCACGAACTCCACCATCTCCGGAAATTCGGCAGCCAATGCTGGTGGCGGCATTGATAATTCAGGTAGTGGCACCCTAACGGTCACGAACTCCACCATCTCCGGAAATTCGGCAGCCAATGCTGGTGGCGGTATTAGTAATAATGGTGGCACTCTCAACATCGCTAACACTATCCTTGCCAATAGCACCAGCGGTGGAGATTACGCTGGCACCGGCAGTGTAGGAACCAATACGAACAATCTTGTGGAAGATGGATCTTTACCGGGAACCGGCGAAATCACCGGCGACCCTTTCCTTGGCCCCCTGCAAAATAACGGTGGGCCCACCTTCACCATGGCACTGCTGAATGGCAGCCCCGCCATTGGTGCTGGCAATGCCACCATTAGTAATGCAACGCCTGTCAATGGCTTGGATCAACGGGGTTTCAGCCGTACCACTTCCGATATCGGTGCCTATGCTGTCAGCAATTTGATTAAAGTTACCACAACTGCGGATACGGTTGATCCCACCGATGGGGTGACTTCATTACGAGAAGCCATCACCTTGGCCAACACCACCGCGGGGGACGATCAAATAAGTTTTAATTTCTCCACTGGTAGTAGTCCCTACACCATCACTCTTAATTCGGCGTTGCCAAATATTATTGATGCCAGCACCGTGGTCGGCACTGGTACAGCGGGTACGGTAACCATCAACGGCCTTGGCGCTTCCTCGCTGATCATCAGTGGTGATAATGGTGATACCAACCGTAACTTCAACCTTTTTAACATCAATTCTGGTGGCAATTTATCCATCTCCGGTGTGACTGTTTCCGGGGCAAAAACTTCTGGAAATGGCGCTGCTTTCAACAATAGCGGCACGCTGACGGTAGCAAACTCCAACATCTCCGGAAATTCGGCGAATTTTGGCGGCGGCATCTACAACCAAAGCACGCTCACTGTCAGTAATTCCACCCTCTCCGGTAATTCGGCAACCAGCGACGGCGGCGGTATCTTCAACGACGGTACGCTCACGGTTACCAATTCCACACTCTCCAGTAATTCGGCAACCAGCGACGGCGGCGGCATCTTCAACCACAGCTTCAGCACGATCACCGTTACCAATTCCACCCTCTCCGGCAATTCGGCGAATTTTGGCGGCGGCATCTACAACCAAGGCACGCTTACCGTTACCAATTCCACCCTCTCCGGCAATTCAGCCAACACTAGCGGCGGCGGCATCTTCAACCACAGCTTCAGCACGCTCACCGTTACCAATTCCACCCTCTCCGGCAATTCAGCCAACACTAGCGGCGGTGGCGGCATTTTTAACAACGCCACTCTCAACATAGCCAACACCATCATTGCCAATAACACCAGCGGTGGAGATTACGCTGGCACGGGCACCATTGGGACTAATATCAGCAACCTTGTGGAAGATGGATCACTACCAGGCGCCATGGCAGCCGACCCCCTCCTTGGCCCCCTCCAAAATAACGGTGGCCCCACATTCACCATGGCGTTGCTTGCTGGCAGTCCCGCCATTGGTGCTGGTAATGCCACCATCAGTAATGCATCGCCTGTCAATGGCTTGGATCAGCGCGGTTTTACGCGCATCACTTCCGATATCGGTGCCTATGCCGTAAGTAATTTAATTACAGTTACTTCCACGGCGGATACGGTTGATCCCACCGATGGGGTGACTTCATTAAGAGAAGCCATCACCTTGGCCAACACCACCGCGGGTGATGATCAAATAAGTTTTAACTTAACTGGGGCCAGTCCGTACACGATTACGCTGAATTCAGCGTTGCCGAATATTATTGATGCCAGCACCGTGGTCAGCACTGGTACCGCAGGCACCCTCACCATCAATGGCCTTGGTTCTTCCTCGCTGATCATCAGTGGTAATAATGGGAATTCCAACCGCAACTTCAACATCTTTAAAATCGACACCGGCGGTAATTTAACCATATCTGGGGTTAAAATAAATGGCGCAAATAGAAATGGTGGCTCCGGTGGCAGTATTTATAACCAGGGAACTCTTACTGTAAACAACAGTATGATCTCAGATAATTCTGTGACTGCAGGTGGTGGCGGTGGTATCTATAACCAAGGAACGCTTACTGTTAACAACAGCACGATTTCAAATAATTCCGTGACTGCAGGTGGTGGCGGTGGTATCTATAACCGAGGAACCCTTAATTTAAATAATACTACAATTTCAAATAATTCCGTGACTGGCGGAAGTGGTGGTGGAATTAACAACCACTCCAATAGCACGGCTAATATTACCAATTCCACGATTTCAAATAATGTTAGTGCTGGTGGTGGTGGTATTTTTTTTAATACTAACAGCATCGGTAACATAACTAATTCCACAATCTCCGGAAATTCGGCAAATGTTGGCGGCGGCATTTTTAACAACGCCACCCTCAATATTGCCAATACCATCATCGCCAACAGCACTAGTGGTGGTGATTTTTATGGTGCTGCCCCAACAATCAATACAAACAACCTTGTGGAAGATGGGAATATTTCTGGTACCACTTATTCTTGGGCTGTCACTGGCGACCCCCTCCTTGGCCCCCTGCAAAATAACGGTGGGCCCACCTTTACCATGGCTCTGCTGACTGGCAGTGCAGCCATTGGTGCCGGAAATGCCACCATCAGTAATGCATCGCCTGTCAATGGCTTGGATCAGCGCGGTATCAATCGCACCACCTCCGATATTGGTGCCTATTCCTTTGGTATCCAAGTTACCACCACTGCAGATACGGTTGATCCTACCGATGGGGTGACTTCATTACGAGAAGCCATCACTTTGGCCAACAACACCGCGGGGGACGATCAAATAAGTTTTAATTTCTCCAATGGTAATAGTCCCTACACCATCACTCTTAATTCGGCGTTGCCGAATATTATTGATGCCGTTGGCACTGGCACCCCAGGCACAGTAACAATCAACGGCCTTGGCGCTTCCTCGCTGATCATCAGTGGTAATAATGGTGATACCAACCGTAACTTCAGAATCTTTAACATTTCCTCTGGAGGTAACCTTTTCATCACCGGTGTGACTGTTTCAGGGGCAAATTATTCGGGGACTGGTGGAGGCTTTTATAATGAAGGAAACCTCACTATAAATAGTTCCAATATATCGGGAAATTCGGCAGCCAATGCTGGTGGCGGCATCTATAGTTATTTTTTAGGCACGCTCACCGTTAACAACTCCACTATCTCAGGTAATTTTGCTAACAGAGGTGGTGGCATATTTGGCAATGGTGTGGTTCATGTAAACAATTCCACCATCTTCGGGAATTCGGCTAATAATAATGGCGGCGGCATCCATAACTCTAGCGGCACGCTGATAGTCACAAACTCCACCATCTCCGGGAATTCGGCTAATAATAATGGCGGCGGTATTCACTTGGATGGTAGTTCCACGCTGACGGTCACAAACTCCACCATCTCCGGGAATTCGGCTAATAATAATGGCGGCGGCATCTTTAACAGCTCCACTCTTAACAACGTTACTATTAACATAGCCAACACCATCATTGCAAATAGCACCAGCGGTGGGGATTATGCTGGTGGTGGCAGCGTAGGAACCAATACGAACAATCTTGTGGAAGATGGATCACTACCAGGCGCCATAGCAGCCGACCCCCTCCTTGGCCCCCTGCAAAATAATGGTGGGCCCACCTTCACCATGGCCCTGCTGGCTGGCAGTCCCGCCATTTATGCCGGCAACGCACCCATCAGTAATGCTCCCCCTGTCAATGGTTTGGATCAACGGGGTGTCATTCGATCTTCAACATTTCCCAGTATCGGGGCATACGAGGCTATTTCCTCAAGCGCAACACTATTGGCATCACCGAACCCGAGTTTGTTTGGCCAATCGGTTACGTTCACTGCGATGGTAAGCGCTGTGTCACCGGGAACCGGAACGCCGACGGGAACGGTGGTGTTTTATGATGGAGCAACGGCACTGGGGACAAGGACACTTACCGCAGGATCAGCCAGTTTAAGCACCTCGAGTCTGAGTGTGGGTAACAGTCACAGTATCACAGTGGTTTACAATGGAGATACAAACTACACGGGAAGCACAAGCAGTACGACAACGCAGACTGTGAATCTTGCCCCCACGATAACAAGTGCGAACAGCACATCATTTATCCAGGGATTATCAACGAATAGTTTTCAAGTAACAGCATCAGGTTTCCCTACTTCTTTCAATTACAGCATTACGGCGGGCAGTTTGCCTGGCGGTGTGACCCTGAATTCCAATACTGGTTTGTTATCTGGTGCGCCAGTTGGCGGCAGTGTGGGGACTTATCCGGTTACGATCAGTGTCAGCAATGGTGTGAATCCAAACGGTTCCCAGCAATTTACATTGAAGGTAAACCCAGCACCGGTGCCATTGATCACCGGATCGGCGCCCACCAATAACAACCCGAATAATGCGGGCAGTGCAGTAAGCCTGTACGACCCGAACACGAACCAGCCCAGCGGTGTGGCTGTGCCATTCCCTGGATTCACGGGTCAGATTCGTGTGGCGGCGGGTGACTTTAACATCGATGGCAGAAGTGAAATAGTTGCGGCGGCAGGTCCGGGTGGTGGCCCGGCGGTAACTATTCTGGATTCTCAAACTGGTGAACCAAGGGCTGCCTTTTTTGCTTATGACCCTGCATTTACCGGTGGTGTGTTTGTAGCGGTGAAGGATTTCAATAACGATGGTGTGGCGGACATTATCACCGGCGCAGGCTTTGGCGGTGGCCCCCATGTGAAAGTGTTTAATGGTGCCAACCTCCAACTGATGCGATCCTTCTTTGCCTACGATCAATCCTTTACTGGAGGGGTGACTGTAGCAGCTACCGACCTGAACGGTGACAATATTCTGGACCTTGTGACCGGGGCCGGCCCGGGTGGCGGGCCGCTTGTGAAAGTCTTTGATGGCGCGACCAACGAAGTGATCAGTCAGTGGTTTGCCTATTCGATGAACTTTACTGGTGGTGTTTTTGTTGGCGCAGGTGATATTTCCAACGATGGCAACATCGAGGTGGTGACTGGAGCAGGAATAGGTGGAGGCCCTGTGGTTGGCGTATGGAACCCGAATACCGCCCAGTTGATTAGCCAGTTCTTTGCTTATGACCCTGCCTTTACTGGTGGTGTCCGAGTAGGGGTAAGCGATGCGACGGGTGATGGCATTAATGATCTGGTGACTGGTGCAGGGCCTGGCGGTGGCCCTCAAGTAAATGCTTACAATTTCCCGAATTTGGATTTGCTGTTCTCCTTCTTCAGCGGCGACCCAACCAATACGGGTGGTGTGTTTGTCAGCTAGTGGATAGGGAACTTGTCTAACGAGTGACGGTTCAATCTTCAGCCGTAATCTTTACGATCGCTGTGTTCAGGTAATGATTCCCGAATCAAAAATTTAAACGATTTCCATCCTCCATGGCTATTATCACTGAAAATTGCATGTAATTTCCTGTTGCCATTAATCCACGATCGAACCGCGTCATAATCCCGTGACCAGGCCACCTAGGCATTGGTTGCCAAACGCCAAAGGCTTGCATTGGCACAAGGAGGATTGTGATTTATGAACGCTGTTTTAAATGCCAAACAGAAGATGGAATGCTCCCTCACGGTCTTTGACAAATTCACAAAAACCCGCACGGAAATGTCTGATTCCCTGATTGAGCGAAAAGAGGAAATCGATCTCGCCCTTACATGCCTTCTGGCGGGTGAGCATCTACTTCTGGTGGGACCTCCAGGCACCGGTAAGTCGCTATTGGTGGACTCACTGATGAAGTGGATGAACGGCAGCAAGTTTTCCTGCCTTCTGAACCGGTTTACCATGCCGGAGGAACTACTGGGAATGTACAGCTTGTCGGAACTCAAGTCTGACAAGTTTGTGCGTATCACCCATGCCAGGCTCCCGGAAGCACAGTTTGCTTTCCTGGATGAGGTATTCCGGGCTTCCCCTGCCATCCTGAATGTTCTTTTGAAAATTCTCAATGAAAGAACCTTTGACCGTGGGGATGGCATCCATCGCAGGGTTCCTCTGGAACTTTGTATCGCCGCGGCCAATGACTTCCCACAAGGTGATGAAGCCAAAAGCCTGGGAGCGCTAATTGATCGTTTTCTGGTCCGAAAAAGTGTCGCGCCCATCCATACCAAGGCTGGAAGGCAAAAGCTTTTGTGGGACAACAGCGCGGTGGAACTTTCCACAACGCTGACTCCCTCTGAATTGGAGGCTGCCAGGCTGGATGCCCATGGATTGGAATGGACGAAGGAGTCCATGGAAGCTATGGAACAGATCATCCATGATCTTGCAAGGGATGGTGTGAATGTAGGGGACAGGCGCCAATTCAAGGCCGTGAGAGTGGTTCGGGCGTATGCATGGCTCCATGGGGCCACCGAGGTTCTTACCGAGCACTTTGAGGTCCTTCAGCATGTGCTTTGGTCGGAACCCAACAAGGAACCTTCCAAGGTGAAAGGTGCAATCCTTAAGCATGCATCCCCGACAGGAATGAGGGTAGCCACGCTTTTGTCAGAAACTCACGAGGTTCTGGAGGATTGCAACCCAACCGACCTGGCAAAAGCAGCCATCACTGCCGCCAAGCTTTCGGAAATCCAAAAGAAACTTGGAGCAATGAGGGTTACGGACCAGGTTCGAGAGGCCATTGAATTTGTGAAGCAGCAGATTCACCAGCTTCGAACCAGAAGCCTGGATTCGATCTGATCCGGAATGTCTGCCTTTACCATGGCCGCGGTTTCAAAATCCGCGGCCAACCCTTATCGGCGACACCATCAATAACCACAGATTTGAACCTACCGGTTGCCACTACCAATCCCGCTGAAAGCCTTCCGGTAAAAATCCCAGTTGGAATCACCTAAGGCTTCCAGTGTACGCATGGGGTTATGGTCAACACCCGGCAGAACTGTCCACGTATGCGGAATCTTCAACTGTTCCAAAAACTCATGAAACTCCCTGTTGTTCCTGAAAGTTTCATCCTTGTCTCCGCACACATGTCGAATCAGAAGTCCCCGCATCAATTTATCCCTGTTTTTTTCGGCAATGCTGCGCGGGCTGACATTCTTGAAATACTCCGGGTCACCACCATACACTTTATCAAGCACCTGGATTGCCTTCTGCCGACTGGTTCTGGGCCCGCTGGTAAGATCCTCCTGCAACGGCCCTGCCCCCATCATCGAAATCGCCCCAAATAATTCCGGATACTTGAATCCAAGTCTGGCTGCTCCATATCCACCCATACTGAAGCCATCAAGCAACCTTCCATCGCGGGAAGCAATCGTGCGGTAGTTGCCATCGATATGTGGCAGCAGATCTTTGATGATCACAGACTCCAAGGGTGCGGAACCATCTTTCCAGTCGACATACATGCCCTCGATCATGCCATGGACAAAGACCACCAGGCACGGTTGTAGCTTGCCAACCTTAATGGCATCATCAAAATGGGCACTAACTTTGGGAATCCCGGCAAGACCTCCACCTGAGCCATGCAACCAGTAGACCACGGGGAATCTTGCTTCCGGCTGGCGATCATAAGTGGCAGGACGATAAAGGTGGTAACTAACCCTGCAACCGGCTGCCTTGCTTTCAAAGCTATGGTGGGAAACACCCCGCCCTTTCACCGCGGTGGTCACCCATTGCAATTTGGAAGTTGTTTGGGGAGGAACACCTTCCTGGACCTCATTGCCGTGCAGGTTTAGTACGACCAGGAAAATCACTGAAAGTATCCATGCGTTTTTCATGAAAATCTAGTCCCCGCATAAATGGTGGCTCATCGAGATTCGCCAAGAATAACACACTGCGGCGGTGATTATTACAGGCTGCATCCCAAAAGGGGAGTCAGTGCATCTGCGTGGACAAATTTCCTGAAAACGTCCTTGAAACGCTGCTTTGAACCACGGCCGTGGGTGTGTCACCCGCGGCTTTTTTCTTTTCTAAAGGAGGATGTATGAGCAAACAATCTTTGCAAAATCTATTGGATTCACCGGATGTTTCTCCAGAGTCTACCCCGAAAAGGGTACAACCTAGCACCGAGTTAAAACTGGACCTTTGGGGCCTCAGGCAGGGGGAATCTCTGCTTCAGGAGAGTTCCAAACTGCAGCAGTTAAACTTGAATGGTGCGGAGATTGCCGATCTTTACGGATTGGCATTCCTGCCAAGCCTAGAGTTCCATGAGCAAAGCCAAGACCAGGTCCGGCGGCAGTTTATGGAAGGCCTATGCCAAAGCCAGGCATTTCAAGCACTGAAGGCCGCTACCAGGCTGAACCTTATTGCTTCTCAGATCGCAGCAACTGCCTTTGGGAGGGAGCTTCACCATCTTAAGATAAAGTTTCAGGGAAGCAGTAGGATCGAAGATGGAAGGATCGGAACCATCCCTTGCATTACCAGCACTTCCAAGGCTGCTAAAGCTGCTAGCAAAGAAGTAGGCAACTTCGCAGAGGCCTGTGAGGTCTTTGGACTGGGTGAGGGCAAGCCGGGAGGGGTGCTTGATGCCACGGAAATGAGAGTGCTGTTTGAGCGCTTTCAGTCCCATCCGATGATCCGTGAGATTTCCCGACTGGCTGGGTGTTACAAGCAAGTGGCCAAAGGCAACCACTTCATGCGTGGGAAAGATGGCTTGGACGACTTCACCGGAGTTGTCTGTGGAAGCGAACTTGGCAGAATCTTTCCCTCGGAACTGCTAAGAATCGCTCTTCCGGAGCTGGAAATGGATTTCCTAAGGCGGTTTAACGAAGGCCAACTCCTGGTCAGGGACTTTGATAGCAACCTCCCGGCGGGGCTTGGCCCTGTCGTGGTGGTGGTCGATGAATCAGGCAGCATGAACGGTTCCAGAATTGAGCATGCGAAATCCATGGCCTTGGTTTTTGCCTGGCTGGCCAAGTGCCAAGGGCGTTGGTGCGGGTTGGTTTCCTTCAGCGGAGGTACAGGACATTCTGTGCTGGCATTACCGCCGGATACATCCAAAACCAGTGAGCTTTTGGACTGGGCGACGGGTTTCATTGGCGGAGGTTCTGATCAGGACCTTCCGGTATCGGAAATGCCAAACCTCTTTGATCAAATCAACGCTCCCCAAGGCAAAACCGATTTGATCTTTATCTCCGATGCCCAGCTAAGGATAAGTGCCAAGGATGCAGAAGCTTTCCTCGCATGGAAAGATTCAGTTAAGGCAAAATTAACCAGCCTGGTTATCGGTGTAGAACCCGGTGACCTGGCTACTATTTCCGACAAGGTTCATCTTTTTGAAACGCTTAACCCGAATTCCGTCAGGGATCAGGGCGTTTTCTCTTTCTAACCCATTTTCAAAGGAGAATTTCATGATCGCAAACATGCGAGATATGCTGGCTCACGCCAAGCAAACAAAGTTACTGGGCGAAGTTGTCAGTTGGAACGTCGCCAAGGCCTGTGTCAGTCATGTGGACTTGGTAAAAGCTTTGGAAATCCAGGAGCTGCCAACATGCCTGGTACCAGATCTTCCCGTGCAGTCAGCATTCCGTAGGGCCTGCAAGGCTCTGGGCCAGAAAAGGTTGGTAAGGGCTTTGGAAGAAGATAGTGAAAGCATCACCTTTCAGTTCACCCTGGAAAGGAGAGAGCACGCCTTCTTCACCTACCATACCGAGGCAACACTTTCCGTGGCAAAGAATACCGGCAAAGTTGCCTGTAAGGTGCAGGACCTCAGGGAGATTGTTCAGAGGGAACTCGATGCCGAACTTGCCCAAAGGAGGGGTACCGACATTGGCAGGGTTCTTATCAAGCTCATTGAGCAGAATTGCGGCCTGTTCCCCATCAGGCCTCAGGGTGGCTGCTACTTCATTACCCAGGAGCATCTTGGCTTTTTGGACAAGCTCGAAAGCTTTGCCCTCAGGCTTGGCTGCTCCATGATGCGGTTCCCGGTGCCCGCCGGAACTAGAGAAGGAGATCGCTCTGCCAGGGATGCGATCGCCTCTGGCTTGACCACCCTGGTGGAGGAATACCTTACTTGCATAGAAGCGTTTGGAGCCGATACCCGCGAGGCAACCTTTGAAAGGGCAGCTTCTCAGATCCAGCGGGCCAGATTCAAAGTGGAGGCTTACGCTGGCTACCTTGCCGGGGAGCAGGCACGTCTTGAAAACCTGCTTGATGACGCTGCGGAGAAGCTGCGTGCCAAGGTGGCAGGTTTGTTGAAGGTTTGACTGTTTTGATCCCATCTTCGGGCCTGCCTCCTGGAGGGGCGGGCCCTTCCCTTTTTAGGAGTCTGATCATGGGCGCTCGACAGAAGTTGAATGCGGCGAATTTCAACGGTTGTTTGTTGATGGCAGGCATCTTCGGGGCCGCTGCAGAATCCTGGCTGGTTTTTTTGATGCTGTTCGTGGTGTTTATCGGCTTTGCCTATCACCAAAGGTCCATACGAATCTAACTCATACCCAAGGAGGATTTATGAAGAACAGTAAGATTGCACAGGCAATGGGTGTTTCCATGAAGAGGCTGAGGCATCTTGGTTTCAGCCTGAAAAGGATTGTCGTGAAAAGGGTTGGTTCACACTCAAGGCGTTGTGAGGTTCGCATCCTAAAACAAGAAAGGCAGGTTTAGCATGATGAAGTTAAGTGTTGGTTTGAGCAGAAAAGTTTCAGACAACCATTTTGGGTCCAGTGGTGGCAACCTCGGAATTGAAGTGGAGGTGGATTCCACATTATTAAACGATCCTTCAAGGTTTCAAGACCATATTCAATCCCTTTTTCAGATGGTTCGCAAAGCCCTGGAGGAGGAATTGGATCACAAGGAGGAGGGAAACTCCATGGAGATCAAGGATCAGGCGGATTCAAATGTCCATGAGTACCATGAACCCACAAAACCCGCGCAGAATCTGCCGATCCGAAAGGCATCGGAAAGGCAGTTATGCCTGATCCAAGAATTGGTGCGTAAGGCAAAAATCCCTTTCAAGCCCTTGCTGGAGGAGCGCAAAGTAAGTGCCTTGCATGAATTGACACTTCAGCAGGCCAGCGGCTTGATCACCGAATTAAAAGGCATGGTCAGTTAGGAGCAAAATCACCCGGACAGCGATGGCTGCTTGGGTGATTTTTTTTAGCCCTCAGGAATATCTATCCTGTTCTTGAGATGGAAATCTCAAGAATAGGATTCTGACACAGCCTAAAAATATCAACCATTACCAAATTCAAAGATTAAATCCAAAACCTTGGGTTTCAGGTTTAATAAAAGACGGACCTCCGGATACTGTATTTCTGGGCATAATTAAAATTTAAAATGTTGCTCGCAGAACTTTTCATAAATACCATAGGAACATCTCTTAAAAAGTTATCGATTGGAAACACTCCATGAAATTCACCAAACAATCGAATCTCAACCAATTCACAAGGCGCCAAGCTTTGGGTAGCATAGCTGCTGGAACAGCCTTGGGATTTCCCATGTTCGTACCTTCACATGTTCTTGGCCGTGAAGGTGCCATAGCACCCAGTGAGAAGATCAACCTTGGAGTCATCGGTATAGGTCCACGGTGCACTTATGTGCTGACATCCATGCTCGGCCTGAAGGACGTCCGCTGCGTCGCCATTACGGATGTGCAAAAGAGCCGCCGCGAGGCAGGCAAGGCATTGGTTGACAAACTTTCGGGAAATAACGATTGCAAGCTCTACTCCGACATGCGCGAAATGCTTGCCCGTAAGGATATCGATGCGGTGATTGTTGCCACCGGGGATCGCTGGCATACCCATGCCTCCATCCTAGCCGCGGAAGCAGGAAAGGATGTTTATTGCGAAAAGCCATGCGGCCTGACGATCAAGAATGTGCAGGATCTTGCCGCAACCATGAAACGCACCGGGCGTATTTTTCAGGCCGGTACCCAAAGGCGCAGTGTTACCCAGTTTCAAACCGCGGTGGAAATGGCACACAGCGGCAAACTTGGCAAGCTCGACACTTTGTACGCATCGGTGTACCAACCCGAACTTGGCAACACCTGGCTTCCAGGGGAGCCCACCCCAGCGAAAGATGTCTGCGATTGGAATTTATGGCTAGGGGTAGCCCCATGGAGGCCTTACAACCCCGCTTATGTGGCTGGTAAATGGCGGGGGCAATTTGATTTCGAGTCTGGCGCGCGGTTGCTGGACTGGGGTGCGCACACCGTGGACTTGTGCCAGTGGGCCAATAACGCCGACAACACCACTCCCATTGAATTCAACCCAAGCCCGATCGGTATTACTTGCAGGTATGCGAACGGCGTTAAGCTGTTCCTGGACTTCCTGAAAACACCCTTCGGGGATCGCAGCCCCAACTGGAATACCAAGCTTGGTGTTTGCCCGGTCAAGTTTGTAGGTAGTGATGGGTCAGTTGAGGTGGGGGATGATGGCATCGAGGTCAAGTTTGGCGGGGTTGTGGTACCCTCGGAAAAAATCCAGCGGACCCGCGGTATTGACGCCCAGACCCATGCGCGCAATTTCTTCGATTGTGTGAAGACCCGCAAGCCGACCATCACTAATGCAGACATCATGTTGCAATCGCATATCACCAGCTTTGCAGCTTCTTTCTCCTGGATTCTGGGCCGTAAATTGATGTTTGATCCCGCTAAGAACGAGTTTATCAATGATAGCGAGGCAAACTCTCTTCGCTCCCGCCCGGAGCGCAATTGCTGGGCTTAAATCGAAATTAAAGAATTTGAGAACTAACCAGTAATAGAGAAGGACCGGGGAAATAATAGCCCCGGGCCTTTAACTTGTAAATTCAACCAATTAGCTGACAAACACGCCGGACCTGTCCGATGGATCTCCGCTGAAGAAAGAGAATAACAAGTCAAGCTGGGGGAATGAGAAACCTTTTACAACCGGCCCTCCGCCAGGACCAGCACCCGTTACCAAATCCAGAATGCCATCGAAGTTACCATCACTGACTGCCACCCGAACACCACCGGTAAACGCAGAATCATAGGCAAGAAACTGGGCAAGCAGGTTCGCATTAAAAGGATTCCATACTGCCACCACCGGCGCTCCACCATAACCAGCACCAGTCACCACCTCAATAGTTCCATTATTTCCAAGGTCACCTCCAGCGACATAGACACCGCCGGTAAAGTCAACCGGATAGGCAAACCATTGACTAATCAGGTTGCCATTATTCCCGTCAAAAACTTTCACATGGGGGCCACCACCAGGTCCGGCACCTGTAACCAAGTCCAGAATGCCATCCTGGTTGATATCCACCGAGGCAACACTCACGCCCCCGCTGAAATTCACGTCATAGGCAAAGAAAGATTTCAAAACATTACCAGTGCTGCCGTCAAAAACTTTCACATGGGGGCCACCACCAGAACCAGCACCAGCGACGATGTCCAACCTGCCATCTTGGTTTACATCGCTAAGAGTGATATACGATCCACCAGTAAAAGCAGGGTCAAAAGCGAAGAATGTCTGCTCCACCGCTCCTGTTTGCGCATCCATAATCAAGATTGCTGGGCCACCACCTGGACCAGCAGCAACCACCGTGTCAAGAATTCCATCACCATTAACATCTCCAGCAACTGTACGAATCTCACCAGAAAATCCGGAAAACGGGACAACCGATCCAATAGTTTGGCCATTGTGCACGTCAATCAGAGGTACCGTGCTTAAAATACCGGTTCTTGCTGCATGATTTGTGGTGGGTATAAGTGGATTTTCATTAATATTAACTACTGTGATAGTAAATTGCTTATCAAACGTAGCTCCTCCTTGATCAGTGGAGCGAACTCGGATTGTGTAACTACTTTTTGTTTCAAAATCAAATTCGATATTTGCGCGCAGTTGACCGCCAACTACCTGAAAGGCAGCGTTATCAGTATCGCCTGCACCTGAAACAAGTGAATAGCTGAAAGAATCATTTGAATCAATGTCTGAACTTGAAAAAACAGCAACAACCGACCCAACAGCATTGGCCTCATCTATCGAATTACGCGAAATGGAAATGTCTGTTGGATTGGAATTAATTCCCAATTGCGCGGCAAGCAATCCCGCCCCAACGACCCCATTTACGCTTGAAGTCATGCCATCGAGTATTTGGTTGTACATAACTTCATAGTCGCTCCACTGCCCAAAAGTTGGCACAGAAACAGACCCCGTTATTGGGAAATTATCAATAGGAATAGGTCCTGTTTTGGATATGATATTCCAAAGGTGTACAGTACCATTAAAGCCAGCACCAATATTCATGGTGTTATTGGCAACCGTCTCAACATCCATCGTATAGGCTTTAATCTCGAAACCTGCCCCAGTTACCGGCGTATTTGCGGGGGCCGCATAGGACCAAATCGGGCTGCTCACACCAGTTGCCCGAGTAGAATCGAAAACCGCAGAATTTGGATGACTGACGTCAACCAAATCATAGTTGATTAGTGGCACCTTAAACTCTTGCTGCGTGCCGCCAGTAAACAAACGTTGGGTAACATTCCCAATGTTGTCAAATCCACGGTTGCGCAAAGTATCCGAAACGGTTTCACCCTGCCCGCTAAACACAAAAAGCGTTATTGAGAAGTCTTTGTTCCCATCATTTGCAACCCAGTTATTTTGGTTAGCCTGAAGATAGGAAAGCCCGGATGTGACGCTGCTATTATCAAAGTAACCACCATCAGCCATGCGGAGATATCCTGCATTAGCCGCATTAAGGTTGGATGTGGAATTGATAGGGTCGGCATAGTTAAAGCCTTGATAAACAGGATCCCCAGCTATCCATGATCCATTTTGACCTTGCGCCGTCTGCACCAGGGGAGCAAGTCCTTTTGTGAAATCTAGAATGACATTAGTGATCCTAAGATCTCCGTAGTACACTGTTGCAAGATCCAGTAAATTAAAGACATTACCCAACACAGAGTTAAAATCCGACAGTATTCCATAAGAACCGGATAAGGCTGCGGCGGAAGAAGAAATGGAAGATGCCAGGAAAGGGGACAAACCACTAAAATTTAGATCATTGAAGGTTCTGCTTTCACTGTTAAAAAGGCCTGGGCTGTCATATTCAACCTGTAGGTCTCCCGATGGTATATTTGGTAGCCATGGTGCAGGGTTATCAGTGGGATTTCCACGACTTGTTGCCGTGGCAGGAATAAAGTTATACACACTGGAATTTAGAAATCCATATTTGGCTTCATTATTGGTTACGGAAACTTTGGAAAGATTTGATCCAAATATGGGTGACTCGGGTGCTACTACCGCCTCATCTGATGAAATTGCCATTTCATAGATTAACGATTGGGTACTTAAAGCATTGGTACGACCTTGGCCGTCGAAGAAATTTACACCCTGCATAATTCGGTCAACTTGGTCTGGTGCAAAGGCTGTCCTCTGCATGAAAGTATTCCAATCAATACCATCCAACAGAGCCACCGAGGCAACCCCAAGAATCGACTTAAAGTCATATCTTGAAAATAAGTTTAGAAAATTATCCCTAAGGTTGGTGTAGTTTGGCACACCCGTAAGTTTGCTATCAAGAAATTGAATAAGAGATGAACCTGAATCATAAGCACCGACAATGAACAGCCTTCCAAGATTCCGTGGCGCCTGCTCTATAAATTGGGTTAAGTCACTTAAACTACGTATCGAAGAGAGATCTCTTTTAAGTTCATCCAGCACGTTTTGAAATCCGAAATCAAGATGCTGGTTGAGATAACCACGGTAAGCTTCCCCCATGACACCAAAGAAACCGTCGGTGCCTCCAACGGTCATGTCTGTCACACTATCTGTGCTAAAAATGTTCTCATAGTCATTTAAACTGTTAACAAATGAATCACTATAACCAAGTAAATTGGTAAACCAGGTACTTCCGGAATTCGCTGAAATCGCAAGATCGTCGCGTACCAGTGTTTCAACATCAATCTCACGCAGTTTCATAACACTGGCAAACATTCCCGCATCAGCAACCATTGCCTTGAAACCACCACCGGAAAGTGCCAATAAGTCTGCCACTTCTGGAGCATTGACGGTCATAACCAACCGGGATTCAAGACTTTCCACCATCAAATTAGGACGATATTTTGCCCTAGTTTTTATGCTTCGTTTGCGGCCACTTTCTGGTGCAGATAATAATTCTTTCAGAGAATTTGAATAAAAGCTGGAACAAAACTTGGAAAGAAGCCTAAATCGCATGATATTCTCAGATCTAGAATTTTTCGAATAAAACTAGAAGATTTATTATTTTACCGCCTGATCTGAGTATTTGTTAAAGATTATGCATTTTTCTTAATTGTTTTTAATAAACGATTTCGAAAACTTCTTTTTAATCCAAATAATCAAACCTTAACCTTCATTCGTGTTATTTTGGATGCAAGTACTTTGAACAAATGAATTGTTTATAACCGCAATTTTTCTCAGAAAATATAATCTGGAAAATTCAAATAAACATAAAAAACAAATCTCCTGAGATTAATCACATGGGTAAAAGTATTTGAACTTAAACATTTAGCTCACAAATACACCGGACCTGTCCGATGGATCTCCGCTAAAGAAAGAGAACAGTAAATCCAAGTTCGGGAAATTGTAGCCATTCACTTGTGGACCACCGCCCGGGCCTGCACCCGTAACAAGGTCCAACACCCCATCAAAGTTACCATCGCTTACTCCCACACGCACACCGCCGGTAAATTGGGAATCATAAGCCATTAACTGGGCAAGAAGTGCACCAGTATATGGATCCCAAACCCCAACCACGGGACCACCACCCTGCCCTGCTCCGGTTACCACTTCGATGTTGCCATCGTTGCCGATATCACCTGCAGCGACAAACACCCCCCCCGTGAAGGAAATAGGGTAGGCAAACCACTGACTTATGATGGTGTTGCTTGCTCCATCAAAAACTTTTACATGGGGGCCGCCACCAGGACCAGCACCGGTGACAATATCAAGGATATTGTCACCGTTAAGGTCGATTGCTGCCACGGTTACACCACCGGTAAACGCCACATCGTAAGCAAAGAAAGATCGCATCTCCTGCAGGTTGGAACCATTGAAGACTTTCACATGAGGACCACCGCCAGCCCCAGCACCGGTAATAATATCTAAAATGCCATCATTATTTACGTCACGGACACTGACAAAAACCCCACCGGTAAACTGAGCATCGTAGGCGAAGAAGGACATCATCGGCTGCCCGGTCTGGGAATCCAGAACAGTCACAGCCGGACCACCACCGGGGCCAGCCCCGGCAATAATATCCACCCGACCATCGCCATTAACATCACCAGATACAACTCTGATTTCCCCGCTAAAGCCCGGAAAAGGGACCGCGGTGCCGATTTGTTGACCGGTATTTGGATCAATCAGGGAAACAGTACTTGCACCACCCGAAACCATGGGTCCATTACCTGTTACCAGCGGGGTTTGCACGGTGTTGATTGCGATGGGCGGGTTTAATGTTGCGGCAATCCCTTGGTTTCCAACGGAATCAAAGTAGTTGTTGCTTACCGAGATGGTTCCATCGGCTTTTATACCCGGCGTTGGAGTGAAGACCGCCGTGTAAACCGTACTACTGCTGGCCACAGGGTTGGAAAGGGTGCCATTGGTAACTGTAATAATGCTTGAGGAAAAACCGGTCACAATTTCTGAAAAGGCAAAGGTAATGGTGGAAGTTTCATTGCTTTTAAGGCTGCCAGGGTTGGCACTGATAGTTACCGTTGGTGCGGTATTATCAACCGTGAAAGAACTGGTGCTGGCAGCCGTGCCAGCAATGGTTGTTACGGAAATGGTGCCGGTGGTTGCACCAGAGGGAACAGTGGTAGTTATCTGTGTTGGGGAATCCACAGTAAAGGAAGGCTGTACTGTGCCATTAAATGAAACTTGTGAGACATTTGAAAAATCAGAACCGGTAATCACCACGGTGGTTCCACTATTGCCTATCGTTGGATTAAATGAAGTAACCATGGGTGCATTTAACAGTTTCAAGGTAACATCATTGCCTGTGCCTCCAACATAGGAGATTTGATACACTCTGCCATTCGATGAAACAACGGAACCTTCAGCCAGACTGTTAAAAGTTCCGGAAATTGGACTGGAACCTTGATTGTCAATAATGGTGAAGATTGTCCCTGGATTACCAGTGTAAGTTGACGACAGATTCAGGATGGCATTTCCAAGAATTACTGAGCCGCCTGAAGAGACCACTAACTGATCATAATCAGTTCCGGCGACAGGGTTTGAATTAGAGCCCGTGATTTCAATTTGCAAACTATTGGTGGAACTTAAACTTAAGTTGGTACTGGTAACCTGTCCAGGGCTGTTGCCTGGTGCGATGATACCGTTGCCAGTTCCTGTAAGATTACCAATCGACCCCGTGCCTTTAAGGGTTCCACCTGAAACAACATAGTTCGTGGTCTGCGGAATGGAATTATTAATCTGCACAACACCGTTTGTCACATTGGTTGTGGAATTGGTGTTGGCGCCAGAAATCCTGGTAATACCAGGGGCAGCAGTGGTGGGTGTAAGGCTAAAAGCCCCGGAAACCACACCATCAAGATTGATATTTCCTGTACCCGCATTCAGAGTGGTGTTGGTGCCTAGTATAACCCCGGTATCAGCATCACCCAAAACCATGTCAGTATTGGTGGTCTCCACTGTACCTTGAATGGTGATTGAAGAAGGGGCAGTTACAACCAAGCCACCAGTAAAAGTTGTCGTGTCGTTGGAACCATTATTTAAAGTTACAGCGCCCGTATTTAGGAATTCCACATTGGCAACAAAGGTATTTCCAGTGCCGGTCATGCTTACGGAGTAGGGATTTGATGTAGTGATCAAGTCATTGACGGCGACTGCGCCAGTGAAAGCTACTGATGCACCATTAGTAATTGTCAGGTTGTTGATTGCCACGGATGTACCGGTGATCGCACCGCCAGTACCTGCATTAAGACCCAGATTAAAAGTATTAACACCATCAGTAATGCCCGCACCAAAGGTGATGTCATCGCCTGAGAGCAACCCTGTTGTCATGGTCACGCCGTTGGTCAATGTGACACCGGTAGCAAAGGCGATCCCATCGGTCGTGCTCGCGATGTTGCCTCCAATACTGTTGAGACCTGCACCATCTTGAACAAACTCAGTTCCAACCGAAAGGTTCGCACCGTTGGCTGTTGCAAATAGACCGCTGTTGGTCACATCCATCGTTGTTCCAACAATGTTTGAACCAGCACCGTTGATATTCAGGATAGTTCCTGTGAAGTCAAACGCACCGGTCAGATCCAAAAGACCAGTAAAAGTTGTTGCAACACTTCCTGCAGACTGAGTAAAGCTTGCTGCGTTGAATGTGCTTGAAGCTAACACCGTTGCTCCAGAGGTAACTGTCAACGCACCAAGGCGAGTAGCACCAACCGAACCCGTGAAGGTGATGTTACCAACACCTGCGGTAAGACCCAGGGTTTGCCCGCCATCAAGCGTGCCACCAAAGCTGACATTTGCACCAGCAGATGAACCGGTTGTGGTGTCCACAGTGCTGTTCTGGCTTAAGGTTAATCCTCCAGTTCCAAAATCAATCACATCACCAGAACTGGCGATGGCTGCAGCAAGATTTGATACCGCATTCCCCGTGAAGTTCAAACCACCATCAAATGCGAATGCGTCGCCTCCGTTACCCAGGGTGACTAGACCGGTGTTTAAAAAGTCCACATTGGCAGCAAAACTGTTGCTTGTGCCTGTCAGGCTGACCGAGTAAGGGTTCGCCGTGGTGATCAAATCATCCACATTGACTACTCCGGTGAAAGCAGCAGATGAGGCATTAGTCATGGTCAAGTTGCTGATGTTGACCG
>Ga0255181_1000024_pt1 | contig 116875 bp, 97 predicted proteins | sample Atl_Colum_RepC_8_FD_183621 | JGI IMG/M metagenome (GOLD analysis project Ga0255181, IMG submission 183621) | Freshwater microbial communities from Altamaha River, Georgia, United States - Atl_Colum_RepC_8d | ecosystem: Environmental > Aquatic > Freshwater > River | place: USA: Georgia...
TCGGATATACCTTTAAATGCGCCCACCAACCTGAGCGGCGATCTGGTTTCGGGCACATTTGGCGGCACCATCAATTTTGCAGGGGACATTGATGTTAGAAAATACACCGCCAAGATGGATGGCACTTTTGTACTGGATCTGACCACCAATAGCACCTCATTAGACCCCGTGCTTGCCATCTATGACCGAAACGGAGTTTTGATAGCCAAGGACAATGATTCCGGTGCCGGGTTGAACAGCCGCCTAACCATAGAGACAAAGAGTGGAGCGGAATACTTCCTCAGGTTTTCCGACTTTGCAGGCAAGGCACAAAACCAGGCTTACACTTTGAAAATAACCCAGGAATCCAAGCAGGATGACCATGGTGATAACATCAAGTTTGCCACCGACCTGGTTCTGAATCCGGCGGGTGTCGCAACGTCCAAGGGCGAGATTCTTACCAGGGAGGATGGAAACGATACCGATTATTTCCGTTTCACCGCCACGGATTCCGCGGTATTCAACTTTGGCGTTAGCAGGGATCTGCAATCCAAGGATCTTGTTCCAACTTTTAAAGTTCTCAAGGACGATCAATCGGTATTGTTCTCGGGTGCCCTTCAAACAAATGGTTCCTCCAGCCTTGGAAGGGCGAATCTTGTTGCTGGAAACACCTATTACATTCAAGTTCAAGGCGGCCTTGATGCCGGTCAGATAGTTTCCCAAGGCGGATATATACTTGCAGTTGCAAAATATGTTCCTCCGGTAACTGTGGCGGATGATTATGCAAACACATTCAACACAAATACGACCCCAGCCGTCGGAGTTTTGTCCATTTCGCAAAACAACGGCTCCATCGTTGGGGAAATAACCTCCACCAAGGATGTGGATGTGTTCCGCTTTGTTCCTGATGTTTCTGGTTTGGTACGCATAGACTTGAAGTCGGATACTGGTTCTAAGCTGGATACCATTCTTTCCGTGCTGAATTCTAATGGTGAACAAGTCGACACCAATGATAATTTTGCAAACACAACAAACAGTCAGTTGATATTGGATGTAAATTCCGGAACGACCTATTACCTTTCCGCATCAAACTTCAATGGCACGCTGGGTAAGTACACTCTTGGAATACAGTCGATTGAAGCTCAGGACTCCGATGGAGCGGGAAATAATGTGGGAGCGATTGATGCCCAACACACCCTCACGCTGGATTCACTCAATAAGGCCGCAAAGTTCGATGCTATTAATTCCACAGGTGATCGTGACCTATTCAAGCTGGAAGTGACAAGCGCGGGTATTTTGAATCTGGGATTAAACGCGGATGGCACCAGCAAGCTCGATGGTTTTCTGCGGATTTACAAAAACAACTTAAATACCCTGGTCGCAACCGATGATAACAGTGGCCTTGGTTTCAACAGTATGGTTGCCATTTCTGTTACGAATGGTGACGTGATTTACATTCAGACTTCTGGTGTTGGTTCGTCGCAGGGTAACTACAAAGTTTGGGCCCGGTTGGATTCTGACGATCATGGCAACACGATTTCTTCCGCCACCCTTTTACAAAACGAGGGCAATTTTGCGGATACCATTGGGGAAATTAATCAGATTGGTGATAGCGACTATTTCAAATTTGTGGCTGAATATACCGAAGTTATCCAAGTATATCTCTATGCCGATGTGGGTTCGGAATTGAATACCTATCTGAATGTTTATGATTCCAATGGAAGCCTGTTAGATTATAACAACGATCAGAACGGGATTGATTTTCTTGCCGCGACTGACAGTGCGATATTCCTGCAGGTTGAACAGGGCCAATCCTATTATTTCGAGGTAAAGGGTGCTTCCCAGACCATTGGTGCATTTGGCCTATTGGTTGAACCCATTTTTGATGACTTCGGCAACTCCATGGAAGACGCGGAGATAGTTTCTCTGGTTTCCAACACCATCTCCCAGGCTGGCGAAATTGAGATTGCGGGGGACCAAGATGTATTCAAGTTTGTGGCATTAACCTCCGGCAACTATACCTTTGCGGTTGGGGGAACAAACTCCAATGAGGACATTGATACCTTCCTCCAGATTCTGGATGAAAATGGAAATGTCATTGCCTCCAATGATGATGCGCCGGGTTCCAATTCCACGGATAGTTTCCTGCGTTTTGATTTGCTGGCGGATGAAACTTACTATGTAAGAGTTTCCTCTTATGGGGATAGCCATGGGGCGTACCAGCTTGACATAACATATGACCCCTCGGCATCTGCGGATGATCATGGAAATACCACTTCAACTGCTACTCCTTTTGTGATCGATGGGAATGCCGCAACTTTGGCAGGCGCAATTGGCTACAACGGTGATGTGGATGTGTTTTCCACCGTGGTAACAGATAACGCCACTATTCGAATTGAGTCTTCCTTTGCCAATGCAAGCCTTAATGGGGTTCTCAAAGTTCTTATTAATAGGAATGACAACATCATTCAGGTTGGCAGTGATGAAGGCACAAGCCAGGAAGTAACTTTTCAAGTTTTGGGTGGTGATGAAATCTTCGTATCCTACAAATCTTCTTCGCTGGTAAGCCAGGCATCGGGTTACTCGATTGCAATCACCCAGTCCGAGGCGATGGAAAATACCGAAAGGCCTGTGGATCAAAAATCCGTTGATGACATCGCAGGCGAATTGATCACAGGGTTCAACAGTGTGGCATCCAACCTGAATGAAAATTCTGATTTGCAGCAGGAAAGTCAGCGGATTACCGATTTGTTGGTCCAGTCTTGGTTTGCCTCGATGGATACCGATGGTGATGGCCAATTGGGTCAAAGCTACCTGATTATCTGGCTGGACCCCGTGGATTTTGCCTTGAACACTCCGTCTGGCCAGGTTGGCTCCTCGGGTGGAAGTTCGGTGATTGAGAACTCCGCCGCAAGCCTATCTTCCAAGGGTGCTTTGGACATGGTGGTTGTTTCGGGCGCCCAGGCATCCCAATACAATTTGCAGCTTACCGGGGTGGGTAGCGGTCAGGTGTTGGCAGGTGCAACCCTTATTACTGCCAGCGGTCAGGTGATTAATCCCACGGTTAGTGGTGGAAGTTCTTCTTCCGGAATTGCATCAGGTTCGGTTCCAAAGTCTGGTATGCAATTAGTACTTGATTTTACCCCACCATCAAACGGTGGAGGCAACAATGGTGGTGGTTCGAGCAATGGTGGAAATAACGGGGGTTCTAATGGTAACCCCGGGGGAGACTCTTCTTCTGTTGCCGAAAGCAGTTCATCCTCCTCAGGTTCCTCATCTGGTGGTGGCAGATCTGGTGGCAATTCATCGCTATTAAATGCTTTATCCCGTGCCGGAGATTCGATTTCATCCGGATTGGCAGGAGCCTTGGAAGGGCTTGCCGGGCTTGCCTTGGGCGGTGGTGGTTCTGCAACAGGTGGTGCGGATGAAGGCGCGCTTGCTTCGGAATTTGTCCCGGGCGGAAATGGAACCGGAAATGACCTGCTTGTGGAGAACAAGAATGAAAACGCCCCCGGTAGCGTTTCTGCTGCGGTGAAACTGGCACAAGTGGGTGTGTTCGTCATTACCACGGTTTCCGAATCTTACAGCGAAACGGTGGATGCCATCCAAAGTTCCATAACCACTGAACAGGCAGCCTTGAAGCAGATTGCCAGTATTGTGGACAAGGCAATTCCGGATGTTGTTCCATCAGAATTTGAACAGGCTTTGGAAAAGTCACTCGAAAAGACTACGGATCTGGTTCTTAAGGAAGCAAAAGAATCTGTTGCCAAGGTCGGTGACCTGCTTGCTGATTTAGTGACTGCCAGAATAAACCAGAAACCCGCCAAGGCGAATGCGGCGGCGGTCAATCCCGCAACCCAAATAGCAGAAGCAAATCGGGAAATGGTGGATCAGGAGTTTGTTGCCATGGCCCAAAGTGGCCTGGCGATTGATTTTGAGTTTGCATCTGACCCGCTTGAAAACCATGCCGATCTGATTACTGGTGACCAGACTTGGGATTCTGATTTTTACTTTGAAACCTCGGAATGGGCTGGGTTGGCAGACCGCAAATCTGCCGATGAGGAATTGCTGCGAGGTGTGGGGATATTGGCAGGTGTCATGCTTGCACCGGGTGTTCTTTCGCCTGCACTGGACCACCCAATAGAATCTGAAAAGTCTGCAAAAAGAAAGAAACCAATTCGCCTGAAGGATTGACGACAAAGCCTTTTCCCTGTGGTAATATGATTCCTGAATTGGAATCATTCTGCCATGGTCGGAGAAGACTTTGATGTTGAATATTCTTGCCTTGGGCTGCATGACAATTTTGATGCAGTCGCAACAACAGATATTATTAAAAGATGGTGACATGGTCGCTTTTGTGGGCGCCACCATGATTGAACTCGAGCAAATAGAAGGTTATTGGGAAACCGAAATCACCCGCCGAACTCCCTCCCTTAAAATCCGTTTCCGAAACCTCGGATGGAGCGGTGACACGGTGCAAGGGCATTCTCGGGCGGGTTTTGGTTCCGTGGCGGATGGGTACAAAAAGTTGCAGGAAAACATCAAGGCTGTTAGCCCAACAGTGACCCTTTTTGCCTATGGACAGAATGAGTCTTTTGATTCCGATGATGGATTGGGGGCTTTTCGTTCCGGGTTTGAAAGATTGCTAACGGAAAGTACCGCCTATCGTGGCCGGTCCATGCTGCTTACCCCCTGGCAGCAGGAAAAACTTTCAGGGCCTTTCCCCGACCCTTCTAAACACAATCAAGATTTGGAAAAGTACTCCAACCAGATTCGCGAGGTGGCTGCAAGTTTTCAATGTCCGGTGCTGGATCTGTATTCCATATCCAAGACTAACTTCGCGAAGGATAAACTGCTTTACACCGATAATACCCTTCATTTTACCGGTATGGGTTACTTGCGTTCCAGCAGGGAATTAGCCCGTGGTTTTCAACTTCCCAAGGATGAATGGTTGCTGGAATTGAATCTTGTGGATGGAAGTTTGAAGACTGGTGGTTGCAAGGTGGAGAAAGTAGGCGCAATGGCTTGGAAAGTGCAGGATGCCATGTTGCCAGCGCCATTGGATCCAAAAAACACCGAAGGAACAAGGAAGGTAGTTGCCAGCGGCTTGAAGCAAGGCAATTACCTTTTGAAGATTGATGGCAAAGAGGTTGCGCGGGGTTCCGCACAGGATTGGGCCAAGGGTATTGCGATTCCCTCCAGCCCTGACTATTTCCAGGTGGAAGCCCTTCGAAAAAAGATACAGGAAAAGAACAGGCAGTTCTTCCATCGCTGGCGTCCGCAGAATGAAACCTATCTCTTTGGTTTTAGAAAACACGAACAGGGACAAAATGCCCGCGAGATTCCACAGTTTGACCCCATTGTGGCATCCCATGAAGAGGAAATATCCAAGCTAAAACAACCTGTGCAACGCACTTATGAATGGTCGGAGATTCAATAATGAAAACCATGTTTCAAAAATTACTCCCATGCCTGCTTGCTTTGTCCTCCAGTTTTGCGTGGGCCCAAAAAAACGCCCCGCTGCAGGTTGATATTGATCCGGAAAATGAGCGAAAATCTTTCCAAGTGGCAGAGGGGTTCGAGGTAAACCTGTTTGCGGGTGACCCGCAAATGGCAAAGCCGATTCAGATTTGCTTTGATACCAAGGGCAGGCTTTGGGCTGCTTGCAGTTCCACATATCCTCAAGTGTTGCCCGGCCAGCCAAATCAGGACAAGATCCTGATCATGGAAGACACCGATGGTGATGGCAAGGCAGACAAGACAACTGTGTTTGCGGATGGTCTTCTGATTCCCACTGGCCTTGCACCGGGAGACGGTGGCGTTTACGTGGTTGATAGTACCGATCTGGTTCACCTTTCCGATACCGATGGTGATGGCAAGGCAGACAAGAGAAGGGTTATTCTTTCCGGATTTGGCACCGAAGACACACACCATATGGTTCATAGCCTTCGCTGGGGCATGGATGGGCTTTTATACTTCAATCAATCCATTTACATTCACAGCCACCTTGAGACACCGTATGGTCCCAAGCGGCTTGGCGGTGGCGGTATCTGGCAACTCAGGCCGGATACTCTGGAACTTGATATCATCATGCGTGGGTTGGTCAATTCATGGGGACATCATTTTGATAAATGGGGACAGTCATTTGCCACGGATGGTGCCGGCGGGGAAGGAATCAATTATGTGGTACCCCGTGGTTACTATGTGACCGCAGTGGGCGCCAAGCGAATTATTCAGGGCTTGAACCCAGGCAGCCCCAAGCATTGCGGATTGGAAATTTTATCGGGAAGGCATTTGCCGGACGATTGGCACCAATCGTTTGTAACCAATGATTTTCGTGGCCACCGTGTTTGCCGGTTTGTGCTTGAACAGGATGGATCCGGTTACATTTCGCGCCAGCAACCCGAGGTGATTAAAACCAACCATCCCGCGTTTAGGCCCGTGGATGTCAAACAGGGGCCTGATGGCGCCATTTATATCGCCGACTGGTTTAACCCAATTATTCAGCATGGTGAAGTGGATTTTCGCGACCCCAGGCGCGATAAAACCCATGGAAGGATTTGGAGGGTAACGGCAAAAAACAGGCCCTTGGTGCAAAGACCAAAATTCGATGACGAGTCTAATGCAAAAATCCTTGAACGAATGTCGGAACCGGAAATGTGGACCAGGCACATGGGAAGAAGGGTGCTTGTTGAAAGAGGCGCACAGGAAGTCCTTCCCGACATTAAAAAATGGGCTGATGGTATTTCCAAAGGCAATGAACCGTTAAAGCTGGAGGCACTCTGGACTTTCCTTGCGGTAAATGAAGTGAATGAACCTTTGTTGAAAGAGTTGCTGGAAGCGAAGGATCCCCATGTTCGGGCTGCGGCGGTTCGTGTTGCCGCCATGTGGCGCAACAAGATTTCCAGTTCTTATGATTTGATAAAGCAGCGCGCGAATGATTCTGATCCCCAAACCAGGCTTGAAACAGTTCGCGCTTTGGGATTGTTCGCGAACAAGGATGCCGCAGAAACGGCGCTTTCTGTCTTGGATAAGCCAATGGATCGGTTTTTGGAATATGGTTTGTGGCTTTGCTTGCAAGAAATTCAGGATGCTTGGGTGAATGCCTTTACCAAGGGTGAGATGACCTTTGGTGGAAAATCAGATCGTCTGGTTTATGCGCTCCAGGCGGTTGGCACCCCAGAAATGGCCCGCAAACTTGGTGACCTTATCCAACAGGGCAAGATTCCGGCAGGTTCGCTACAGGGCGCTTTGGCACATCTGGCCAGGGTTGGTTCGCCTGCAGAATTGGCCATAGTGGCTGCCAAAGCCGTGGAAAGTGCGGATGCAAATGGCGGTAACAGCCTGTTGGCAATATTGCTGGATACCAGCAAATCACGCCAGCTTCGTGCCCAGCCACAATCTGGCAAGCTGGAAGCCTTGCTGGCAAAACCAGCGGATTCCAGAAGCGAAAATGCCGCCAGGCTGCTAGGTATGTGGAAGATTGAGCCGGCAAGAAAGCTTCTTGAGGAAACCGCGCTGGCTGCCAATCAATCTGTGGAAATTCGCTCAGCTTGCATAGAGGCCATAGGTCTTCTGGGCGGGGCAAAATCCGAGCAGCTCTTGACCAAGCTTTTGAATGCCGCGGATGAAAAATATCTTCCTGTGAAAACTCAGGCCATGGTCGCCCTGGCTTCCTTGAACCCACAGGTGGCATCATCTGAAATATCCAGATTCATTTCCCTAAACCAAGAGGCTTCCTCAATTTCTAAAGTTTTTGATGCTTTTCTGGGAAGGAAGGATGGAGTTGCGCCATTGGCCGCCTCCATGGCTAATGCAACGGTTCCAGCGGATGTGGCAAAGATCGGTATCAGACAGGCTAAAGCTTCCGGTCAAAATGTGACATCTTTGGTCGGCGCTCTGGAAAAAGCCGGCAAGCTTGGTTCCATGGACCGCAACCTTTCCAAGGAACAGCTTCAGCAAATGACCGCGGAAATTGTTTCCAAGGGAGATGCAGTGCAGGGTGAGCTTGTGTTTCGCAGGAAAGAACTCGCATGCATGAAATGCCATGCCATTCAGGGGGCAGGTGGTTTAGTGGGACCGGATATGACCAGCATTGGTGCCAGTGCCCAGATCGATTATCTCATTGAATCTCTTTACAACCCCAACAAGGCCATCAAGGAAAACTACCATGCTCTGGTGGTAACCACGGATGATGGCAAGGTTTTCAATGGTATCAAGGTTCGGCAGGATGGAAGCGACTTGGTGCTGCGGGATGCCGAGGACCGGTTGGTAACCATTCCCCTGAAAAAAATCGAGGAACAGAAGAATGGAAAATCCCTCATGCCCGAAGGCTTGATTGATTCCCTTACCCGGCAGGAAGTTGTCAACTTGGTGCGATTCCTGTCAGAGTTGGGAAAAGTCGGCCCTTATGCGCCAGGAAAAGCTGGGGTGGTTCGCCGTTACGAAGTTCTTTTGCCCAATGCTGAGGCATATACGGTTCTTGCAAGAAAAGGTCAGGATGCCATAGCCAATCCAGCCGAAAACCTTGCATGGACAGTTGGTTACACCAGGGTAAATGGGGAACTACCCTTGGGTGAATGGCCAAGAATGGAGCAAAAGAAGGCACTGGAAAAAGTTACCAATGTCATGTCGTTTGTCCGGTTTGAGTTGGAAACGGGCTCAGCCGGTAAGGTGGATGTTTTGGTTCAGGGGGTTAATGGCCTTGCCGCTTATGTGGATGGAAAACCAATTGCTGCCACAGCAGCCGGGCTGAAGGGTTTGGCACTTGCACCCGGAAAACATGTGATTGTTTTCAAGATTGAGGGAAAACAAGAAACTCTGCGGGTGGAGGTTGCGGATGAAGCAACAGCACCAGCGAAGGTCAGGGTTATTAATTTGAAATAAGTTACCTGCAGACCTCTTCCCACTCCACCTCTGGTTTTGGAAACCTCTGGTGTTTGGAAAGTGCATGATTGATGGCATCCCTGGAAAATATGCTTTCGCCCAGCTTCTTGATTTCCTCGAAACGATGCAGGATCTGGTGATATCTGTTGTCCGATAGGTCGCCAATCTCCCACTGTCTTTCAATGTGACCAAATTGCTGCAGGATGCAGGCAAAAAGGTCCACCGTAAGGCGGTGATAGCAGGTGGGTTTGTGGTCCGTGGATGAACTCCAGAAACTTCTGGAATAAAAATGACCATCCCCAACTTCTACAAGATGGTAATTAGCATCCACAAAATAAGGGTGAATTTTTTCGGAACCGTTCCTGAAATCGGTGCCCGGCTGAAGTTGCCGGCCGGATTCCTGAATCGTATCTGTAGCGAGCATGACCGATCCCTCCTGAATTAGGATAGATGGCGCATCCTTACGCACGGGCTTATTGCCTACCTATATAGTATTCTACGCTTACCTATCAAAAAAGGTTCGCAGTTGAAGAAAATAGATGGAAATAAAAAATCCCCCGGGGAGACCCAGGGGATTGGAGGTAAAGGCAGGCGTGTCTTATTTTTCCTGAATGCAATAAAGGGTCTCGAAACCTCGGACATAAATCTTTCCATCTGCAATGGCAAGGGAAGCGCTAAGCTGAACTGGCAGTTTGTTGGTTGCCAGTAGTTCGTATTTTTTACCCGCCTTGATCACGCTGATGGTGCCATCCCTAGCAGTGATGTAGATTTTTCCATCCGCATATACCGGAGATCCACGGTATCTGCTGCTGTATACCCTCTCGTTGTAATATTCCTGCCCTGTCTTGGCATCAATGCAAATAAGAAAGCCATTTTCCCTGCTGAGGTAAACCAATCCGTCATGCACCAATGGTGAGGGAACATCGGGAGTGTTGGAAGGCTTTCGCCAAACCTCATGAGAATTGCCAGCTTCTATCAATCCTCTGGCTTCTGGTTTGATGGCAACAACGGGGCCATTTTTCGCGCTGGGTACAACAATCAGGTCTGCGACAGCAACAGGGCTAGCCACAAAGCGAAGGTACTTGTTGTATTTATCCCCCTTGGGGTTCAACCCTGCCACGCGCCAGAGTTCTTTGCCATCTTTCAGGGAATGCCCGGTGGCGTAATCATTGCCATGAATGATCAGTGCAGCATCTTTGCCGTTGGTCCACAAAACAGGTGAGGCATAGGAATGCTTGTTTTCGTCGGTGCCATCACTGGGTCTTTCGATTTTCCAGTTTTCCTTGCCAGTGTTTTTGTCAAAGGAAATCACAAAACCGCCGCCATCATGTATAAGCATCATATAGAGGCTGTTTTCATGAAGAACCGGGGTGGAATGAATTCCAAACTGGATTTTGAATTTGCCGTATTCCTTCTGAAGATCCTTGGACCAGATTTCTTTTCCATCAAGGTCCATGCAGGCCAGAGTGCCTGATCCCACGAAAGCCCATACATATTTGCCATCGGTAGAGCATGATGCGGATGCGCCGTTCCCCTCGTCGGTGCGAACTTTTGCGTTGCCCTCGCCTAATTTTTTCTCCCAGAGTTTCTTTCCAGCGGTATTAATGCAAAGCACCACCTGATTTTCACCATCCACGCTGGTCAGGAATATTTTGTCTTTCCAGATAACCGGCGTGGAACCACCCATGCCTGGCATGGGTAAGGACCATGCGATATTCTTGTCTGCGGACCAACTGGTCGGAAGCTTGGATTCTTTACAGATTCCATCAAGCGTCGGCCCGCGCCACTGGGGCCAGTTTTCTGCAAACGCATTCGAACTAAGTGCAAGTGCGCCTGCCAGGCCAAGGGTTGTGGAACCAAACTTGCCAAGGCGTGAAATAATACTCATGGAAGGCTCCTAATTGAAGGTGGGAATGATAAATGTTAACACGATAAGGCAAAGCTTTGGAAACAAAAATACCCACAGGATTTAACCTGTGGGTATTGGCATAAGAACGCATTCTCAGGGATTAATTTTCCAATCCCGGTGGATGCGACCTTTCTGGTCGATCAATGCTATTTCAGTCTGGGTATACCAGGAAACCCTGTACGAAAACACTTGATTGCGAATATGGTCATCGGTACTGGATGTAATGTAGGCGATGATGACGCCATCCTGCAGTTTCCATGTTCCACTGCAGCGTTCCTCTCCCTTGAAGACCTTGGGGAAAAATTTCTTATAGGTCCAGGTGGAACTGAAAGACCCATCCGAGTTCATGGTGAAGGTTTCAATTCGCTCATCATCCTGATGGCCCCACGTGCCTATAAGGGCTTTTCTTAATGTCTCGTCCGAGGTGGGTTTAACAATTGGAGGAGTTACAGGAGGAGTTACCGGTGTTGTAGCTGGAGGTGTGGTTTTTTCGGTGGTTTGGGAAACAGGCTTGGCCGTGGTGTTAGTTTCAGGAGTGCTGCCTGGTAGAATTCTTCTCAGGCTGAACAAACTGGATTTATTAAGAGGTGTGGAGGCAAAGTACGTGGGACGCTCATTCGAATCATGGTTACAAAGGCAAAGCAAAAGGCTGTTACCATCCAAAAGATAAATTCCCTTGGACCCAACCTTGTCTGATGCAGTCATATCAACAGATTTAGGGCTTTGGTCCGGATTTAGTACGAAGGCTATTTCACGCTTCTTGTTGGTGCCTGGGTTGTAAAACTTCATCATGTTGCCTTCGATGGTTATTACTCCATCGCGGATCAATGTGTCTCGCACAGTCTTGATGGGAATAACCTCGCCGCTTTCAATGAGTGAGGCAACTTCCCATACACCTTGAATGCGCTTGGTTTCATCCTCGGATGGTCCTGCAAGAAGGATGGAAAACCCTGCCAAAAGGGTTGTGAATGCTAAAAGGCTTCTATTCATGAAAATCTCCTTGTATTATCAGGCGATTTTGCATGAATTGGAATGTTTTGGTCAATATGAAATGCAATTGGCCGGGTTGGACCCCCCCAGCCAAAGATTTTATCGCCAAGAATGCTGCTTTATGCCTTGGAGGCGCTGAAAAGAATTTCCCAAGCCACATGATCTGAATTGTCGTTCAGTTTTTTGGCTTTCCAGGGCGACCCTCCAATACCTTGAAGCGTGCCATCCGCAGTTTCCTTAAGATGGGTAACAATTCTGGGGGCCTCGTTGTCCGAACCAACACCCAAGCCCCACATCTTACCGGGCAACTTGGGGGGGTAAAGATACACTCTCAATGTGCTTGAAAGCTTGCCGGAAAATACTTTTTCCTTGTGTGCTGGCTTACGGACTTTTGCAATAGCCACACATTTCTGATTTTTTGGTTTCTTATCCTTCATGTTTCTTTCTCCATCCATAGCTATTTTGAATTCTTTTTGCCTGATTAAATGACAACTGTTAATTACCGAAAGCTCTTAATCCATATTCCTTTAGACTTTCCATAACCTATTATTCGCATCAAACCTGTCATTATTTCCATAAAGACAATATTTTTCTTTCCGATTCAGGTCGAACGGATTAGATAAAGATTCTTTCCATGTTTGAAAAGGGGGATTCATGAAAGATCAGCAAAAAATAATTCTTCGCAAGGCTGTTCCCGGTGATGAACCCCAAGTAAAAGCGATTGTTTTTAAAGCCTTGCAGGAATTTAACTTACAAGCAGACCCCGAGGGAATCGATGCCGATTTAAACAACCTGCAAGCTAATTATTCTGCCAAAGGGCATTCCTTTTACATTTTGGAAGATGGTGGAAAAATAGTGGGCTGCGGTGGTTTGGTAAATTTGGGTGGTGGGAGAATGGAGATTCGAAAAATGTACCTTCTTCATTCCTATAGGGGAATGGGTTTGGGAAAAAAGCTTTTAGAAACCATGGTTCAGGAAGCTTTGAGCCTGCAATGCAGGGAAATTGTTTTGGATACTGCAAGCGTTCTTCAGAAAGCCATTAAACTCTACCGAAGCTTTGGTTTTGAGGAATACAAACCAGATCATCTGCCTGAACGCTGCGATTTAGCCATGAGGCTGATTTTGAAAACCTGATCCAACTTAAAATATTTTTACCGATTTCTTTTCATCATGCTGGCGGGAATATCCACATTTGCTTCTCCGCCTTTTTCGGAAACAGTATGACGAAGCGGGCTATTATCCGCGGAAGTAATGTTCCCTGGCATGGTTTCTTTTGCGCCTTGAAAATCTTCCTCGGTGGGTTTGGCGGGAAGCGAACTACCATCCGGCCGGGTCAGTTTTGAAACCGAAACAATATACTCGCCAGGCACCACCCCGCCACTATGACCGCGGTCGTCTTGTAAAACAAAAGAGCCATCGGTTTCAGTGACTGCTGAACCGCCATATCCCTTGGTGCCACCGGTGGGAACAAAACGAATCAAGGCCCGTTCCAAGGGCTTTCCTTCCAGGGTGAGTTTACCTTTTACGGGAACCCTGCTTAAGCCGTCAGAAGGTCCACAACCGATCGAAACCGAAAGGCAAGCCGCAAGAATGCAGATTACAAAGGGTTGTTTCACCGTCACGCTCCAAATGGCTCAGGGAAGATTTCCGGGAACTTCGCCCCCAGACATGGTGCAAAGGTTTCCCAAAAGGGTCAGATCGATATTTTCATTAAGAAATCTTACAGATCCATCGCCAATCAAAAAGTTGACACCGCCAGTATGCATGCTTGCCGCGTTATACCAAGAAGCCCTTTGGCCTGGTTTTGCAGGGTTGGTGTTGTACTTCCAGACATTCAGGCCCTTGGCAGGAATGGTAATGTTGTAGCCACCAACAGGGTCCAGTCCATACGCGAGGTAACCGCGATATGCCCAGCAGGAGGTTCTTCCATTAAAGGTGTCCAGGGTTTGCTCGGTCATGGCCAAGGTATTACTGGATCCATCTGAAATGTCGGTCACCCGTGTGGTGCTGTTTTCCCCAGACATTCTTTTGTAAGTGCTTGGGGCATTTTTCCAGTAATTGGCAACAATATCCCCATCATTTGCCAGAGCAGCCGTGACAAAATCATAAGAGGTTTTGTAGGGGACGGGGCCATTGGCGCCATCGGGGCCGTAATTCGCCATGCCAGCGGCATCCATGGTTTGCGGGCCATCATCTGCTGGACAAAGAAGTCCGGGAATCTTGTTTACGCTGAGTGCCGCATTGCCACTGGCAGCGGCGTTTGGTGTTGCCAGCGTGGTTACCCCGGCAACAGCAGGTCTTACCATGTTGCAAGTGGGTGCCATCATGTTGAACTTTTTGTACAAGGCTTCCTGCTCCAGATAGGGCAGCATGAGCAAAAGACCGTGATGGTTGTAGGCGATTGGCTCGGGGTTACCATAAGTCGCAGTCCTGAGAATATTGGTAACGCTGTAATTTTTGCCTGCAGGTGGAAAAACCATGAAGGTGGAATGGTAATTGTGCATGGCCACACCCAACTGCTTGAGTTGATTCTGGCATTTTGCGTTGGAGGCCGCGGCACGAACCTTTTGAACCGCCGGCAACAATAAACCAATCAGGATGGCAATAATCGCAATTACCACCAGCAGTTCAATCAGGGTAAAACCCCTGATGCGATTTTTAGACATTGTTCGAGCCATATCACCTCCCGGAAAAAGATAGGAACAATTGCGTATAGCAGGGGGAGTAACCCTTCTCGGGCAGGATGTATTCTGGAAGAATAAGAGCCCTTTCGAATGGTGTGAAAGAATTATGACACCCAAGGTGGTGTTTCAACAAGCAAAATATGAAGAAACCACGGGGCGAAAATAATTGGGAATTGTCCGGAAAATGCTTGTCTTGAGGGTAAATAGGGATATAGTGGTTAAAAGTGGAGCCAAGTGGAGCTTGGTGGGAAATATGGAAGGGATTCCTCTTTTAGCAGATTGAGTTCCTTGCATGTTGTTGACCGGAACGCATGAGCGCACTTTGGATGAAAAGAAGCGCCTGGCGTTACCCCGGAAAATTCGCGAGGCGATGCGAAATCCGGAGTTGGTTTTTATCTCACCTGGTCCTGATCAGTGCCTGTGGTTGTTTACGCAGGAGAATCTGGAATCGTTGGCTGCCCGGTTGGACAATGTTCCGGCCACCGATGCGGAAGCCCGAGTGTTCCGCAGGTTGTATTTTGCTCAGACCGAATCGGCCGAGCTGGATAAGGCAGGCCGAATGGTGATTCCCGACAGGCTCTCGGGTTTTGCCGGTCTTGATCGGGAAGTGGTGCTCATAGGTGTCCAAGATCACTTGGAATTGTGGGACACGGCCCGTTGGAAGAAGTATCTCGAAGACCATGCCCCGCGATTTGACGCAGTCGCGGAGAATGCCTTTCGACAGAAGTAGAGTAGATTTTCAGGCGATTTTTCCAGGAAGGAGGAAAGTCAGAGTTGGAGCAGCAATTCTGACAAGGGTCAGGCGGACCTCCCAGCCTGCCTGATTTCCACAAATATTCCTCCTTGCCACCACCAGCCCTCCCTAGCCATACCCAGCGCGAAGGAGGGCTGTTTTTTTTTTACACCCCCTAGTACGATTTCCTTGCGTTTTTGGCTTTGCACCGATGGATGCTGGTGTTTGTTGAATGACTTTCGATCCGTTTACTGCCAGTCGTCATATCAGTGTTTTGCCAAATGAGGTGCTCCAATGGCTGGACCCTCAACCCGGGCAGATCTTGGTGGATGCCACGCTGGGAGCGGGCGGCCACACAAGAATGCTTGCGCAAAAAGTAGGGCCCAAGGGCAGGGTGATCTCACTCGATTGTGATGCACAAATGATCGAGAGAACCAAGCCTTCCCTTGCAGGGCTTCCCGTCACCACGGTTCATGCTTCTTTTGACCAGTTAGATCAGGTGCTCAAGGAACATGGAATCGAGGCGGTGGATGGGGTTCTGGCTGATTTGGGAATTTGCTCAGATCAATTGGATGATCCCGGTAGAGGGCTGACTTTCCAAGGTGATGGGCCGCTGGACATGAGGCTGGATACCTCTAGTGGTTTAAGCGCCGCGGATTTGCTGGCCCAGTTGGATGAAAGAAGCATTGCTGACCTTATTTACCAGTATGGTGAGGAAAGGCTTAGCAGAAGAATCGCCAAGGCAATTGTGATGCGGAGGAAGGAAGCACCCATCCGTACCACTAAGGATCTGGCGGAATTGGTCAGAAGGTGTGTGCCCAGGTCTGGAAAGATAGATCCGGCCACCCGAACATTCCAAGCTTTGCGAATCGCAGTGAATGGCGAGATGGAAGCCTTGGAAATGTTTTTGAAAATTCTCCCCCGATGCCTGAAAGTTGGGGGCAGGGCGGTAATCATCAGCTTTCATTCGCTGGAGGACCGGCGTGTGAAAGAGGCATTCAAGGATGCCACCCGGTTCGAAGCACTGACAAGGAAGCCGGTGCAGGCAGGGGATGAGGAAATAGGCCAGAATCCGCGGTCGCGTAGCGCCAAGCTAAGGGCGGCCCGGAAAGTCTGATTTGTGATGGCTTTGCCAGGGAAGGTGGAGCATGAAGCGTATTTTGTGGTTGGGATTGGGCGGGATGTTGCTTTTGGGCGCATCCGGCCTGATGCTGAAAAACCGTGGTTATGGTCATGGTGCACAACCAGTTCACCATATGCATCATCACCATGGAAGGCTTATGGCGGCATATTTGCAACAACAGCAACCTGCTGTTCTTACCACGATAAAGAATGGCGCAAAGCCATTACCGGTTCAATGGGATGAAACCTCTGAACCACCGCTGGCTGGGTCAGAACTTTTACCTTCCATCCAAAAGACGTCCTTTGTTCCCATGGAAGATGGCCCCCAGCTATTACCAGGGTCGGTGAGTGGTTCGACCAAAGAACCTCAGGTTAACAAGCCAGCGCCTTCAAATAATTCCGATGCTGACAACCTGTTCGATGAACTATTCAAAGCTTTTACCCCAAAGGCCAATGATGCCTCAGGTAAGGATTCCCCTCAACCATACAAGAACAAGGTGGAATTCGGAATTGAGATTGGCTCATCTTTTGGTCCATCCCTTTACCTTGAACTCAGCAAGGATAATAAGAATTCGGTCAACTTTTCCTATCCTCCAAAGCCAAAGAGTGAAAATAAAGTTGAATCAGAAAGCATCAAGCTGATTCCCCCGCACTCCAAGTCCGTAAATTCTTCCGATGGCAAAATATACACCGTGCGTTTCGAGGAAGAGAGCCTGCAGGATATTGCAAAGCGAACTCTCGGAGATGTTACGCGATGGCTGGACATTGCAAAAATGAACCCTACCATTCAGGCGGAAAAGACTTTGAATCGTGGCACAGTGATTCAACTTCCAGCGGATGCCGTGATTGATGTCACAGATTTGGCCAAACTTCAACCACTTCCCGGGGCAAGGCCCAAGTCGCCTCCCGAAGCACCCAAGGTTGTACTTCCCCTTACAGGAACATATCCATGCCTGCTGGATGGGAAAAGGCTTTTGACCCTTCCCCCCATGGTTATGGAGCAACTTGGAAACCCAGATCAGTTGTTGCTTTCACCCGGGCCAGATGTCTGCCTGTGGTTAACGGGGCCAGCGCATATCCAGAAATTAAGCGACCGACTGGAACAATCCGGTGCTGCGGAAAAAGAAGTGCGCATTTTCCGAAGATTGTTCTTCGGGCAGATCGAAAAACTGCAAGTAGTGCAGGGCAAACTCGTAATTCCTGAACGGCAGGCACTGTTCGCCCAGTTGGAAAAAGAAATCGCCCTGGTGGGAGTGGAAGACCATTTTGAGGTGTGGGATCTCCAGAAATGGAGGGAATACACCCAAAAGCAGGCCCCACAGGAGAAAAAGTAGGCTTCGGTATGGGAAGAATATTCCAAATGTGCCAAAGGTAGTGAGAAACCCTGAGGCTCATTCCGGAAATAGGGGAGGGTCGAGTAGGTTCTCCCACGATTTTTTCAGCAATAATTCAAGGATGCGGGCCTTTTGGCCGACATGCATCCGCCTTTTTCCTGACAAAGGAGGGGTCCATGATGACCCGAGAAACCAAGGCTGGCCTGATTGTGACTGCTTCGTTCCTGGGCCTTTTGGGCGCTGTGATCACGAAGAAGATTATGGAACCTGCTCCATCCGCTGAGAAAGATGCGGCAAAGGAGGTTCAGGTTGCCACCAATGACAAGAAGGGTGCCAGCGTTACACCTGTCTCCCCAACCAACATGGACCTGCTTCCTGTGCCATCCAAGGAAGGTATTGTCCTGACGAATGGTGAGGAAAAAAAAGCTGCCGAGCCTGAAAAGCCCGGTCTTCCCCCATTGCCTCCCCCAGAACCAAGTGCTGGAGGCATTCCTCCATTGCCGGGGAGCGTTCCGGCAGATAAATCGGGCATTCCTCCATTACCCATGGAAACTCCCAAGGCAGAACTTCCACCATTGCCGGGTAGCATTCCACCGCCTCCCCCTCCACCTGCAGAAACTCCCAAACCTGGCGATGTAAGCATTCCACCAGTACCATCCACAGGTGCGCCAGCGCCCGTTATTCCACCGCCCCTGCCGGCACCGGTAGGCGTCAAGGAAATGAAAGAACCGCCTGCGCCATCCTCAGCTATTCCACCAGTTCCTTCCCCCGTCACTGAAACCAAAAACCCACTTGCGCCATTGCCAGCAGTTCCACCTACTGGGTTGGGTGGTACTCCCCCCCCACCTGTTCCAAGTAATCCAGCTCCACCGGCACCTTCGGTTCCACCTTTGGGTTCTGGACTTGGTACTATAACGCCTCCACCGCCACCACCACCTGCGCCTGGGTTTGATGCTACTGCCCCCGCGGCTTTAAGCAGTACCTCACCCATGCCAAAGGTTAGCAGCACCACATTTAATTCAAACACTGGTCCCGGTGTTCGCAGCGAGTTTATTCCTTCTGCCGGCGCGCCTGTGCCAATGGGTAATATGTCAGCGGTTCCCGGTGGCCCAATAGCACCAGTACCCGCCTCGGGGCCGGTTGCTACCCCGGCAAATCCAAGCCAGATTATTTCCGCCCCACCAATTCCAGGCACCACGCCTGTTCCAATAACTCCAAGCCCTGGTGCGATTCTTTCGGTACCGCCAAATAATGCCACCGGCCCATTTGGCACACCTGCCAATGGAGCAACCATGCCATCGGCCCCGATACCTTCAGCAGCACCCCTGGCACCAGTGGCCCCGCCTGCCGCACCGCCAGCGGCATCACTGGCACCCCCTCGTGTGGAATCCTGGTCCGAGCAAACTTATGTCGCTACCCCGGGGGACACCTATGATTCCATCAGCCAAAAGATCTATCGCAGTCCGGATTATGCCAAGGCACTGCAGATGTGGAATGAGAATCATCCCCGCGCCCGATTTGATGCCCCCAAGAATGGTCTCATAGTTCCGGGGCAGGAGATTTATTATCCGCCCACCACTGAGCTTGCCAGAAGGTTTGGTAACGCCATGCCGAAGGTGACACCTGTAGGTGCCACTGGCAAGTAAAAGGGATTTGTTGTGGTAATGATAAAGCCCGTGGTTCTTTAGCCACGGGCTTTTTGTTTAGAATCACCTGCCAGCCTGCAAACGCATGTATCCCTTCCCTAGCTCTACCTTTTGCAGACTGCCTTGAAGGGGAATGTTTTCCTTTTTTAGAAGTTGCTGTGGGTCAAAGAAAAGGGATTGATCCACCATTGAAAACCCGGGGATATCGGATGTCTGTTCCGCGATCATTTCCATGAGCATGTTACGAAACAGGGCTGCTGGCATGCCGGAGATTTTGAGGTTGGTAATATCCACCCTTAGCTTGCCATCTTCGATTCGTGGATGAAACTCCACACGGAATTTAATCGAGAAAAGCGACGCGGCATACTTTCCCTCCAGGCCAATGCAGGTTTCCTCGAGAAGAATTTTCAATTCTTTCACGCTTAAACCCTCCGGCAACCTTTGCGCCAGAAGCTGATTCAAGGGTGATTCATCAATTCGAACGGACAGGTGTTCAATTTCCATCATTGGGTTCCCGGTGGTTTCGTGCACACCTAACCATTCTTACCTTTATTTTCATCTTCTGGCCATGAGGAAACATGGCGAATGCATTCTGGAGGGCTTTGATACTTTGTGTTACCCTGATGCTTTGACAAGGAACAAATATTGGAGAATCACATGGCGGCAAGAAAAAACAGGCTGGGGATATTGGGTGTTGCGAAGATCAACGAGAGAATCTTTCCATCGTTTGCACGCATGCAGCGCACAGAACTTGTTGGGATCGCAAGCCGGTCGCTGGAAAAGTCCAGGCAATCTGCGAGCAGGCATGGAATCCCCAAGGCGTATGGTTCCTATGAAGAAATGTTGAAGGATCCAGAGATCGACACAATCTACAATCCGCTGCCCAATCATCTTCACGCGGAGTGGACGCGCAAGGCCGCTGACCATGGCAAGCATGTGCTATGCGAAAAGCCGCTGGCTCCCACGGCTGGCGAGGCGCAAGACCTTGTCGCTTATTGTGAAAAGAAAAAGGTGAAGCTGATGGATGGCTTCATGTGGCCGCACCATCCCAGAACTCTGAAGATCAAAAGCCAGTTGCAGAACGGGCTTCTTGGTGACTTGCTGAGGGTACAGGGTAGTTTTACTTTTGCCATGGATGACTTGCATGGTCCGAATATTCGCCTGAAACCCGAAAATGGTGGTGGAAGCCTTTTGGATGTTGGTTGTTATCCTGTTTATGGCATTCGTTGGGCCAAGGGCGCTGAACCGGTAAAGGCTTTGGCCAAAGCCAACTTTCACCGTGGTGTGGATGTGGAAATGAGTGGAGTGCTGACTTTTGCGGATGGTTCCATGGCAAGTTTTGATTGCGGGTTTACCATGCCTTTACGCATGCAGTTTGAAATTGTGGGAACCACCGGAGTGCTTTCCGTACCCAATATGTGGTTGCCGGAAACTAACGCAAGCTGGCAGATCTTAAGAAATGGTGCCGTGGAGCACCATGTGCTACCGGGTTACGACCAGATTGCCCTTATGCACGATCACTTTAGCGCAGCCATCCTGGATGGTACCGAGGTAATACCTGACCCCATGGAAGCAGTGAAGACTTTGAAGGTGTTGGATGCGCTGGCACTTTCTTCGCGTCTGGGCCGGGAGGTAACGGTTTGATTTTTGCCAGGCTGGAACTGCGGATGGAGTTCCAGCATTGGTTTGGTTATGATGATCTCCTTACCTGAATTGGAGAATGAATCATGAAAGTGTTAAAGACCCTGGCTTGGTTTCTGGTTTTGCCCCTTTTTGCGACTGGTGAAGAACAGTGGTCCCAATGGCGAGGTCCTACTGGCCAGGGAATTAGCTCCGACACACGCGCACCCTTGGTGTGGAGTGAGAAGCAAAATCTTCTTTGGAAGGTACCTCTTCCAGGAAGCGGCAACTCTTCTCCCATTGTGCATGATGGAAAGGTGTTCCTGACAGCTTCCAATAAGGATGGTTCCGACCGAATGGTGGTTTGTCTGGATGCCAGGTCCGGCAAGGAAATCTGGAAGAAAACCGCGGTAAAAGGTGCCCCTGCTGGAAAGTCCCACCAATGGAATGGCCATGCCTCGGCATCCTGCACCACGGATGGCGAAAGGGTTTACGCTTTCTTTGGCAGCCCGGGTCTTTTTTGCTTCAGTGTCAATGGCGATCTGCTTTGGAGCAAGGCTTTTGGTTCTTTTACCAGCGAGCCAGGTTGGGGTACGGCTGCTTCGCCTTTTCTGTACGAAGACTTGGTAATTCAGAATTGTGATAACGATGGCGCCCAGTTTCTACCCGCGGGTTCAGATCCTTCCCTGGCGGCCCCGATGAGCCTTGTGGCGCTGGATAAAAAGACCGGCCAGGTACGATGGGAAACCAAGCGCGACTTGGGCAGGGGATTCAGCACACCTCTCTTAATGAAAGTTGCCGGTGGTAGAACCGACATGGTTTTGAACGGTCCCACCCGTGTCGCTGGATACGATCCCAAGACTGGAAAGCAACTCTGGCATTGTGACAGAACAGACCCCAAGGACCAGGCCAAGTTCGGTGAACCCATGCCCGTGGGTGATGGCTATATGATCTACATCCTTTCCGGAAGGCCCGGGCCATCTCAGGGGTTGCGTTTACCCGGCGAAGGCGATGTCACAAAATCGCATGTGGCATGGCAGGCAGACCGTAAAAAGCACCGAGATATCTCTTCCCCGGTGATGGTAAATAACATGGCATATCAGCCGGATAACAAGGCTGTGCTTACCTGTGTAGATATCAATACCGGAAAGGAAATTTACGAAGCACGCCTTGGGAATGGAACCAATAAGGCTCTTGGGTCGCCAATTGTTTTGCGAGGCAAACTGGTCTTTCTGCTGGATGATGGCGAAACTGTGGTGGTGGAACCGGGCTTGGAATTCAAGGTGATCTCTCGCAATAAGTTGGGCGATGGCACAGCACTTGATTTTGGCTCTTCCCCCGCTGTATGGGATGGCAAGATTTACATCCGCTCCCAGAATTTTCTCTATTGCGTGGGTGAAAAGTAAATCACTATTGATTATTGCCTGGTTAATTCCCCTGCAAGTTCCGGTGCATCGTAGACCTTCCGGAGGGATTCCAGAATGGCTTGGAAGTGCACACCGATGTGCCTGGCTTGCACATCGGTGTAAACAAAATTGCGCACCAATCCATGGCGATTGCGGTCGAAATTGACCCCTACAAATTCTCCGGAACGGTTCAAAATCGGGCTGCCGGAGTTGCCTCCGATCGTATCCGCCGTGCTGGTGAAATTAAAAGGTGTTGAAAGGTCTAACTTGGATTTCTTATCCAGCCAGCGTTTTGGAAGGTCAAAGGGTGCCTTCCCCTGCATGACTTTATGCTTTTCATAAAGCGACCCAAATGTGGTGTGGAACGGAATTTCTCCACCATCCAACTCGTATCCTTTCACAACCCCAAATGCCAGCCTCAGTGTGAAGGTTGCATCTGGAGCCACGCTTTTCCCAAATCGTTTGAAACGCACCGTGGCAATATCGGCGTAGGCCTGCCTTTCGGGTTCTTCGATTTCCTCCTCATATTTTTTTCGTAATTCGCGCGCCTGGGCATCCACTGCCAGTGCAAGTTGAATCATGGGATCATTGGAGGCCCGGATGGCTTTTTCACCTCCTTCAAAGAGGGCTTTCCGCTGTGACAGTTCGTGAAGTTTTGATCCCTGGGCTAAATGTGCTGCCCGAATGGCTGGGGGTTCCTGGGCAAGCACTAATTGCGTGTTTGGGTGCGCACCACCAAGTTGTTCGGCCAGAAAGGAAAGGGATGATGTAAGCTTGGCTTGTTCCAAGGCTGGCAGAATGGGTGCCGGGCTGAATAGCTGGAACTTAAGAGATTCTAAGTTGGAATCGCGGTATTCCCGCAACCTCCTACCACTGGGTAATTGCATTTCGCTGGACAACCGCACCAGATGTCTGGCGATGGCAAACAGTTCCGAGAAAAAAGCATCCCCCCGCTCCAATAGTAAGTATTCTTTTTCAAAAGTCCGTAGCTTTGATTGTGCTTCACTGATGGTAACCCAGGGCTTTTCACCGAATGGTTCTTGTTGCGCGGCTTGCCGTAGTTCCAATTCCTGCGAGTTCTTTGTGGCAAGGATTTTCGGGTTTAGTAATCCGGAGTATTGGCCAGAGAAAGCCTTGCGGGCATTTGCAACCCTGTGAAGGTCTGTGGCGCCAATGGAGGCATTATCCGGTGAGGTGGCACCAAACTGCATTAGTGCCGCCTCAAATGCCCTAAGCCGTCCAAGATTGTAAGGCAGAAAATAATCCCTACGATGAAGAAGCTTCGAAAGTGTCTCCAGGCGATTGGTGGTGCCCGGGTGGCCGGTCACAAAAACCAGATCATTCTGCTGGACTGGCTTGGTCGCAAAATGAAGATATCTGGCGGGCTTCGCCGGTTTACCATTCTCATAGGCCCTGAAAAGGCAAAAATCCAAGCCATGCCTTGGGTATTCAAAATTATCCACATCACCGCCAAAAGCAGCTATGCCACTTTCCGGGGCCATTACCAGCTTCACCTCAGTGTACTTCTTGTAACGGTAGAGGTGGTAAATACCACCCTGATAAAGTGTGACCACATCGCTGCGCAAGCCAGTTTTTTCAAGGGATTCTTTTTCGATGGCACCCATCACGGAGCGCCTGGCCGCAAAGGCTTCTGATGCACTCATGTCAGGTTTTACGGCATCCTGTACTTTGGCCGTGACATCCTCGATGGAAACAAGGACATTGAGTTCAAGGTCAGGGCAGGGAAGTTCCTCGCCGGGGTTCCGCGCCACATACCCATCCCGCAAAAGATCCCGGGTTGGTGTGCTTAGCTTTTGCAGCGAATCCGCGCCTATATGGTGGTTGGTAAGAATCAAACCATTATCGGAAACAAAACTGCCCGAACCACCGTTGTTAAAACGCACCGAGGCTAGCCGGGCATGTTCAAGCCAACCTTCGGTTAGCTCGAACTGGTGACGGGATTTAAGGAGTTCCCTTGGTGGGTCGTTGAGAAGCCACATGCCTTCGTCTGATTTTGTAATGGTGGAGGAAATCATGGTGATGATGGTTGTCCAAAAAAGTGTGTTTCGCATGGTTGGTTCCAGACAAGGAAAACCTCTGGAGGGATTTCTATAACTGCAAGTCCCTGATGCTGGTAGAGTATCATTTCTTGGTAAAGCTAAAAGGAGAAACCTGATGAAGAATGCAATGGCGGCGGGTTTGTGTTTAAGTTTGGTCTTTTCCCTCATGGCGTTTCAGCCTAATGAAAGTGAAAACTTCAAGGTTTATATGCCATTTCTTATAAGGGAAGGCAACCAGGCTGTATGGCTTGTGAAAATGAAAGGCCCGGCTGACAAACCCGCATTGGAGGTAATGGCAACCGCCAATCAGATGCCCAAGGCAAATGTGGAAAACCTTGCTGCCAAGGATGGGCAGATTTCCTTTGACCTTAAAACCAAGCAGGGAACCTTCCAGTTTCAAGGAAACATGCCCAAGGAAAAAGGTGGAAAAATATTGGGAAGTGTGCAGTTTCGTGACATCATCTCGCCAGCATTCATGGAACCCACAACAGTCACATCATTGGATGATTACGAGATCAATAAAGAGATTTTGACCAAGCCTTCACAGAATAGCCATGAAGTGGTGAAAGCCGCGTTGTCACTTTTGGCAGAGGCGGAAATACGCAAGTCCAAGGTCGAGGAAGTGCGTGGCTGGGCTGACAAGGCTGTAATCAGCGCTCAGGCCCATGGTGACAGGTGGAGAGGGCAGGTGGTTTTGGAAGTGGCGGAATTGCTAGCCACGCAGAAAGATTATGCACCTATTGCTCTTCAATATGCACGCCAGGCGCAAAGAGCTCTTCCTGAGAAAGCAACCCCTGCCCAGCAGGCACAGGTGTTGGAAATATTGGCGGATGCGCTGGTGGCCTCGGGTAAAAACGATGAGGCAAAGGAGATTCAAACCAAGCTCGAAAAAATTGATACAGGCTTGAAACCTGAGCCTTTTGCAGGTCGCAAGGGTAAAAGTGATCAAGCTGTGGTGGTGGAATTGTTTACCGGCACCGAATGCCCTCCTTGCGTGGCAGCCGATCTGGCGTTTGATGCATTGGGCAAGGCGTTCAAACCCGCTGAAGTGATTTTGCTTCAGTACCATTTGCATATTCCGGGCCCCGACCCACTCACCAACCCGGACAGTGAAAATCGCGCCCGCGTGTATGGCAAGCAGATTGAAGGTACTCCCGCTGTATTTTTTAATGGTAAATCTGCCGCTGGTGGTGGTGGCCCTCGAGATGCCGCCATGGATAAATTCCAGGAATATCGCAAGGTGGTTGAACCCTTGCTTGAGAAGGTTCCCGGGGCCAAGTTATCAGCCAGTGCTGCTCTAAAGGGCGAGGATGTCACCATTATGGCTGAGGTCAGCGAACTCGCAACCACAGGTAACAATATTCGTTTGAACATGGTGCTATCTGAAAAAGAGGTCCGCTACACCGGTGGAAACAAGCAGAAGAAACATCACCATGTGGTGCGGTCGTTCCCCGCAGGGGTAGAGGGATTCCCATTACCCGAAAAAACTGCAAAGAAAGAGGCCAAGGTAAATCTGGGCGAACTGCGTAAAAAGTGGTCTTCCTATCTGGACCAGGTAGCTCGTGAGGAACCATTTTCTGGCAAGGGCAGACCACTTGAATTTAGGGACCTGTTTGCCGTTGTTTTCGTGCAGAATGTCACGACCGGGGAAATCCTTCAAGCTGTGGAAGTTCCGGTGAAATAGTAAAGACAGGCAGACCCGCCGCCGAATCGGCCTTGTGATTTTTTCATCTCCCTGACAATATCATCCCTTGCCCTGTACTTTCAGGCTTGGGGCTGGTTTGTCATTGGAGATATGCATGGGGCGGAAAGTCTTGGTTGGCATGGTGACTTTTGCCATGTTTATGGCGGTGGTGGTTATTCCCATCGTGTATCACCGCAATGTCTGGAACCATGGGCGCAGGCTCCGCGCCGTTGAGCCCGGGAAAATGTACCGTTGTGGACAGCTTACGGTCGCTGGCTTTAAAGATGCTGTGGACCGTTACAAGCTGAAGGCAATTGTCAACTTACAGGATGACTATCCTGACCCGGATGTTTACAAATCTTTCTGGGACCGTTCCATTGTCAAAGAACAACAAGTCTGCAAGGACTTGGGAGTGAAATATCTCTTTATCAGCCCTGATCTCAGGCCCAGGCCTGAAGTGCCAGCAAAGCGGCCCAAGGCTGTCGAGGAATTCCTGAAAATTTGTGATGACCCTTCCAACTATCCAATGGTCATCCATTGCCGGGCTGGTCTGCACCGCACGGGTGTGCTTGCCGCCATCTACAGGATGGAATATCAGGGATGGACTGTTGATGAGGCGTTTCGCGAAATGAAAGATGGCGGTTTTGGCGACACGGTTTGCAACAACGCCAACGATTATGTCATCCAGTATGTGCTCAACTATAAGAAGGGAATCCGTCTTCCCCTTGCGGCACTGGAAGCCAACGAGGGCAGGGCTCAGGGAAATAAATAAGGGAACACACCTTACCGCTATGTTCACGCTTATCGACAGACAACTGATTATCGGGTACTTCAAGGCTTATGTGATTTGCCTGACAAGCCTTCTAAGCCTTTATGTGGTGGTGGACCTTTTCACCAATCTTGATGATTTTCAGGACAAGCGCAGAACCTTTTTTGAAACCCTTCAAGTCATAGGAATGTACTACGGTTTCAAGCTCACGCAGATCTTTGACCAGCTTTGCGAATACATTGTGCTGCTGAGCGCCATGTTCACCATTGCCTGGATGCAGCGTCAAAATGAAATGGTTCCGCTTCTAAGCTCCGGTGTTTCCACCCGCAGGATTGTCATGCCTGTGCTTTGCAGCGCTTTTTTCATGCTTAGTCTGGCAATGATTAACCAGGAATTGATCATCCCAAGGGTTGGGCATCATCTGCTTAATGACAAGGATGATCCCAGCGGTGAAAAGGAAATTGGCGTTCGGGGTGCCTACGAACCAAATGGCATTCACATCGAAGGCGAGCGGGCTCGCCGCAAAGACCGGATTATCACTGATTTTCGATGCACCATTCCTGAAACTATCACAGGCAATCTATTGCACCTGACCGCTCGAAACGCGGTTTTTCTTCCTGCCAATAATGGGGCGCGTGGTGGCAAATGGGAACTTACGGGCACTAAACCCGCGGTTATTGAAGGGCTCGACAAAACTAACGGCGTGTTAGAACAGGTCGATACAGGCCGTTATATCCTTCATGTGCGTGAAATCGACTTCGATACCATTACCAGAAACCAGAATTGGTTCCGCATGGCTTCCACCACACGAATTTACCAGGAGTTACAAAAGCCCGAGGGCACAAGACTGGTTTCCGTTGCGGTCCTTTTTCACTCCCGCGTTACGCGGCCTGCCTTGGGAATGGTTTTGGTTTTGCTTGGTCTCTCGGTGATCCTGCGTGATCAAAATCGTAATGTGATCATCAGTGCTGGTTCCTGTCTGGTAGTGTGTGGAATATTCTTTGCGTCTTGCTACTTGTTCAAGATGCTGGGTGATGCCGATATTTTGCCTCCGGCCCTGGCAGCCTGGATGCCGGTGATCGGGTTTGGCCCGATCTCCCTGGTATTCTTTGATGCAGTCCAAACCTGATTTGCGATATCCCGGATTTTATGCGTTCCGGGACTGGCTTTTGGGGCCAATTCGAGAGGCGCAACTAGTTTGCGAATCCAACCAGTACGATCCCAAAAAACATCTTCGTGGTCTTACCGGCCTTTTGGGCGGTTGCCTTTGTCTTCTCTTGCTACGATTCCTGTTCATCCAGAGTGAACAGCAAAATTGGTTTCCCTTCCTTGAATGGTTGGGGTGTAGCCAACTTCAACAACTAAAAGATAACCATCTGGGCAGCCTTTGCTTTTGGGCTGTGGGATGCCTTTTTTGTTATGCCCTGATACCCGCACTTCTGATTCGTTTTGTCCTTCGGGAACGGTTGAAAGATTATGGCTTGCGACTGCCCCGGGGAAAGGAAACGCTGCCGTTGTTAGGGTTGGGGCTGGCAGTAATGGCTCCCTTGGTATTTCTGGCTTCACAAAGCCTGGGGTTTCTAAAGGTGTACCCTTTTTATGATCCTCATTGGGATGGCTTTCCCGGCTGGGATTTCTTCCTTTGGGAGTCACTTTATGCCATGCAGTTTCTTGCACTGGAGTTTTTCTTCAGGGGCTTTTTAATTCATTCCACTCTCCCGGTGATGGGGGCTTGGTCCATTCCCGTGATGGTAATGCCCTACTGCATGATTCACTTCCAAAAACCATTTCCCGAGGCACTAGCATCCATCTTCGCCGGGCTATTTCTAGGCTGGTTGGGCTTGAAGACCAGATCGGTGTTACCCGGATTTGCCCTGCATGCGGGTGTCGCATGGGCGATGGATCTTATGGCCCTTTATCGCAAGGGTTATTGGTAATCTTTTGCCTAAAGTATGTGACTTCTTGACGGGTTATTTGGCAAGGTTCACGCAGATCAGGCTGTTGTCATCCCTGAGGAAAACTTTATCGTTGGCAACAGCCGGGTGTGCCCAAGTATGGCCACAGACCTTGGAACGGGCTATTTCGGTGTAAGCATTAGAGTTTGGTTCCATAAGCACCAGATCCCCACCGTCTTCAAGCATTAAAACCTTGCCGTTAGCTCCCCGGATAAGCGAGGCATGGTACTTGCCCACTTTCTTTTTGGTCCAGAGAATCTTTCCGGTGGAAGCTTCCACGCAATGCAGACTTGCCTGTGGTGGGGGAAGAATTCCACCAGTAACCATCAACACATGATCTTTGCTGATTGCAACCGGCGTGGCGAAGTAACAAGTAAGATCACCATTTTTCCAAAGTTGTTTCTGAGTGTTGCCCTCATCATCCACCTGTAGCCCAACGCTGCCAAAGGTGACAGAACTTGCCACAACTGTGTTACCCATGCGAATGGGTGTGGTGCTGCTTTCATTCAGTTTGTCAACCAAAGGGAATCGCCAGGCCATGTTTCCATCCTTGGCGGAAATGGATGCCAGACCCTGTTGCGTAAGGGCGAGTATTTTTCTTTCGGTTTCAGGTCCGGTCCCCCAAAGGATGGGAGAACTGTAACTGCTCTTGTCATCCATGGTTTTGGTTTGCCAAGCGACCTTCCCGTCTTTCTGGTCAAATGCCACCAAGGCACTCGCCTTGCCACCCACCTGAACAACCACTTTGTCGCCAACAATCAGTGGCGAGCAAGAGGTTCCAAAGAAAAGGTTTGCAGCTTTGAATTCTTTGAGGGTATCCACTTGCCAGAGAATTTTGCCATCAGTTTTATCCAGGCAAGACAGAATGCCTGTAACTCCAAAAGTGAAAATATGGTTGGCAGTGGTGGCCGGGGTTCCCCTGGGCCCTAATCCAAACACGCTGCTGAACGCACCCCGAGGGTAGGTTGTGTTCCAGATCAGCTTTCCGCTCGTGGCATCAAAAGCCTGAACCGCTTCGGAATCAGAATCCTTTACTTTAGTGTGCAGGTACACTTTCCCATTTTCCACGATGGGAGAACTATGACCTTCGCCAACGGGAATTTTCCAAGCCTGTGAAAGCGGGCCTTTCCAACCGTTGAAATTGGATTGGGAGGAACAGTCCCTTCGAGGCCCCAGCCAGGATGGCCAGTCTTCAGCGGAAGCTGATCCAGCCGGTGAAAGCAAGCCCGCAAAAACCATACTACAAAGCAAGGGCTTTTTCAGGATTGTCCAAAAAGTGGTGCAGCGGAGCATAGTTCCAGGGAAGGTTCTTTTCATTTGCAAGGTCCTTCAGCTTTCGAGTGTATCGTTCACTAATTTCAACCATGGTATTTTGATATGCGGGGTCGCAGAAGTAAACCCTGCAACCTAAAGGCCGGGGTTCGCGGGCTGTGCAGAGCCCATTCTTCTGGAAAGGACAAAAAGCGGTATCGGTTGGTTTTTCATAGGCGGGGGCATATTTAAGAAGCACAGCAGCTTCCATGCTGGAAAGAAACAAGGTGTGATCGTATTCCTTGAACCTGCAGCATTTTCCGGAAGCCACACAAACTGGTTTCGCGGAAGCAATTTCGGTATCCGCCTGACGGTAAATTTCCATCACGGATTCCTCAATGGAAAGCTCAAGAGGAATGCGCATATGGAATGACCTTGTAAGTCTCTTAAGAGAGGTCTTTAAGCGGGCCAGTGCTGTCACCCAAGGATGGTACTGGTGCCCCGATTCTTTCCAAAAGGGAAAGGTGAAGGTTCATCAGCGGGGTTTCCTTGGTATATCGCAGATGGCGGCCGGTCTTAATGCTGCCACCGCCCTTGCCGGCGACAAGAATGGGCAGTTCATCATGATTGTGCCTGTTGCCATCCCCAATGCCAGAGCCGTAAACCAGCATGCTTTGATCAAGTAAGTTGGAAGACCCTTCCTGAATTCCCTTCATCTTTTCCAGGAAGTAGGCAAACATCTGAAGGTGGAACTGGTTGATTTTCTTGATCTTTTCGTGTTTTGCCTTGTCATTTCCGTGGTGGGAAAGCTCGTGGTGCCCTTCCGATACGCCAATGTTCTTGTAACTGCGATTGCTGCCTTCATTGGCGATGACAAAGGTTGCAACGCGGGTAAGGTCAGCCCGGAATGCCAGGGTGATCATGTCGTACATCAGCTTGACATGTTCCTCAAAGGTTGCAGGAATACCAGAGGGCCTGATACTTTCAGCGGGAGTGAATTTGGGCGCGGAAACAGTCTTGTTTTCAACCTTGTTCAAACGCATTTCGATTTCACGAACTGCGTTCATGTATTCGTCCAGTTTTCGGCGATCCGTTGCACCCAGCTTGGCGCGCAGGCTGTTGGCATCCTGGTTTACGGAATCCAGCACGCTCTTGCGAATACTTTCCCTGCGGGTTCTGGCTGCAGATGTTTCGCCTGGCGATGCAAAAAGTCTTTCGAATACCAGTTTGGGGTCGATTTCCTTGGCCATCGGTGTGGATTCACTTCGCCAGGAAAGATTGTTTGAATAAGCGCATGAATAACCGGAATCGCAGTTGCCGGCATTCATCCCTTTGTCGATGCCAAGTTCCAAAGATGCAAAGCGGGTTGTTATACCAACTTTCTGCGCGGCAATCTGATCGGCGGAAACACCTGCGCGAAGGTCCGCTCCATGAGTTTTTCTTGCCTGACGACCCGTAAGGAACGAAGAAAGCGAACGGGCATGGTCGCCACCTCCATCGCCATTTGCGCGAGCTTTATCCAAGGTCAGGCCGCTAAGTACAAGAAGATCATCCTTAAATTTGGAAAGGGTGGTATCCAACAGGAATGGCATGGTGTAGCCTGCACCGGTCGCTTCCGGGGTCCAATCCTGCATATGAACGCCATTTGGCACATAAAAATAAGCAAGTCTGCGAGCGGCATTTGGTTCAGCGGGGGCGCCCATCGCTGTCCAGCCATTCATGGCTTCCAAGTAAGGTAGAGCGAGGGTTGCACCCAAGCCACGAAGCACAGTTCTGCGGGAAATTTGTCGGCTCATGTTTTTGGCCCTCGTTTCGCTTTCCGTTTTTGAAAAGGCTCACTCTTTACGATTGCAACTATCAAATCCTGCATCTTGTAGCCGTCTTTTTTCAGGTCTTCCACAAGAGCATCAATCACGCAGTTATCGGCTCGCTCCATGCCTCTGCCAGTGGCATAAGTTAACATTTTTTCGGTGAAACAGCGAGCAAACAGTTCCGATTTTGACAATAAAAGCTTGCGTAATTCGGAAGGATTGGCAAACTTTCCGGTTCCGGGCAATTCTCCGGAGGGGTCTATGGTCTTACCGTGCTCTTTTTCTCTAAACACCCCAACCGGATCAAAGTTCTCCAATCCAAAACCAATGGCATCCATTTTCTGGTGGCAGGAGGCACAATTGGGGTTCGACCGGTGTTGCTCCATGCGTTCGCGGAGGGTTCCAGTAAGTGCTTTGCCGTCTTCCTTTAATTCCTCCACATTGGGAGGGGGTGGGGGTGGAGGGGTTCCAAGGATGTTTTCCATAACCCATTTGCCCCTCTTTACCGGGGAGGTTCTGGTGGGGTTGGATGTGATGGTTAAAACTCCTGCCTGAGTAACAACCCCGCCCCGGCGATTATCTGTAAAAGTGACCTTCTTAAATTCCTCCTGATAGCCATTCATCTTTAAGCCATAATGTCTTCCAAGCCTGCTATTTGCAAAGGTGTAGTCGGAGTCCAGTAGCTCGAGAATGGATTTGTTTTCTTTGGTGATGTGCTCGAAGAACATCTCGGCTTCGCGGGCCATATCATCCCGCAGTTGGTCGTTAAAGGTGGGAAACATTGTTTTGTCGGGCTGCACTGTCTTCAGGTTGCGAAGTTGAAGCCATTGTTCTGGAAAATTGCGTGTAAAGGTTTTGGCTTTTGGATCTTTTAACATCCTGGCGATTTGTTCTTCCACCACACCTTTTTCACGCAACTTATTTTCCCTGGCAAGTTGGAACAAGGGTTCATCTGGCATACTGCTCCAGAGGAAGTAGGAAAGTCTGCTGGCGAGTTCAAATTGGTTTACATCGTGGGAAGATGTGCTGTTGGGGTCTGGGTCAAGTTCCACATGAAACAAAAAATGGGGCGAGACTAACATGGCCAGCATGGCTGCTTTTAGGCCATCGATGGGTTTCTCACCCTTGTTAATTAGCGAATCAGAAAGCTTTTCCAGCTTGGCAACTTCATCCTTGGTAATGGGTCTACGGTACGCCCTATTTCCCAGTTCGCTGAAAATACGGGTAATATCCTGCTTGGTGGCAATGGATGGATTTGCAAGTTTAAGGTGCTTGTTCACAAGTGCCCGATTTTTGAAGAAGGCTTCAAGCACATCCTCTGCGGCGTCAAGATATTTTTCCATAAGGATTGGGGGCATAGTTAGCACATCCCCAATGTGATCGAAACCGTAACCAACATCATCGGCTGGGAATTCCTCGGAGGGATTGTTTTCCACCCCAAGAAGATCGCGAATGGTATTGTTATATTCCAACCGGTTCAGACGCCTTAGGGTAACTTTGCCTGGGTCTTTATCGCCAGTGCAGGTGAACTCAAAAACTTGGGAATCCAGCCAGCGATTGACAACATCAAGCTGCTTGGGGGTTGGCTTGGGTTTGCCTGCAGGTGGCATATCACCTGTTCGTAAATTATCCGCAACACGTTCCCAAAGTTTGATGTCTTTCTTGATTTCGGTAAGGTTCTTGTATTTATCCAGAACAACACCACCACGGGGCTTTTTTTCGTTATGGCAGGAAAAGCAGTGTTTTTTGAGTACAGGCAAAACATCCGCATCGTAATTTGCGACAGGGTCTGCCCCGGAAACCCTGCCTTGGGTTACAAGGCCTGATACTGCAAATAAAATTGCAATCGCTGTTCTTGGATAATTGTGGAATCCACTGTTCATTTATGTTGCTTTCAAAGGCCCGGTTTTCAGGTAGGTATGCGTTATCGGCAGGGCAATCTATAAAGATATTATGCTTCAAATGCGAATTTTCTTCAAGCGTTTGGTAATCTCTTCCGGGCTGATAAGGTCACCTTTTCCGGAACCAGGGCAAATTCTGCAGGTTTCCTCCCAGGCTTCAGGGGTGCCCGCACGGCTTTCCCAGAATGGCCAGGTTTGGCATTGCGCAGGCCTTACCGGGTAAATCTCGCAACCTTTTCCTTTCTCATAGTAAACACAATCACCGTTGGCTTTTTCACGCAAAGTATACTGGCTGCGGTACTTGCGTGCCCTTAAGCTCTTAAATTCTTCGGGTTTTTCCCCCGTGAAATTGCAAATTGCGGATATTTCTTCTTCAGTGACCCATACAAAGCCAGGGTCGCCAGTACAGCAATCGCCACATTGGGTGCAACGAAATTTCAGTCCATCCTTATACCAGGGTTCAGTCATCAGGTTTTACTTCCTATTTTTGAATTTACCTTGGATAATCTTTTTTCATGAAACCATCTTTATCCATTATCGTCCCCACGCTTCAGGAAGAACAAGGGATTGCCAAAAGAATTGCCCTTCTGGCACAAGCTGAGAATGTGGAAATCATCGTTTGTGATGGTGGTAGCAGGGATCAAACCGTTGCGGAAGCCAAAAAACACGCAAATCTTGTCTTAGAGGGTTCCAAAGGTCGTTCCAGACAAATGAATTTGGGGGCAAGTCATGCAAGTTCGGAATACCTGCTTTTTTTGCATGCGGATTGCTCCCCTGCCCACGGATTTGTTCAGGTGATTCAAGAAGCGCTTTCCAACCCGAAAACAATTGCCGGATGTTTTAAGATGAAGGTTCATGGAGGTGGGTTAGCCTACCGATGTATCGAGAAAGCTGCATCGGCACGGGTGAAAATTCTCAAGTTGATCTATGGAGATCAGGGAATGTTTTTGCGAAAATCCGATTTTGAAAGACTGGGTGGGTTCCCCGATTTGGACTTTATGGAGGATCTTTTTTTTAGCAGAGCTCTTGCCCGGCAGGGTTCTCTAAGGGTGGTGAATTTCCCGATTGAAGTTTCAGCCAGGCGCTGGCAGAAGCATGGCATCATCCGGCAGTCCATTCGCAATTGGACTCTCACCATTCTGGCATTTCTGGGTGTTCATCCCAATAAACTGGCGCGGTTCTACCCTGCTACAAGATAGAACGCCTGGCATAACTTTTTGTCGGAGACCTTATTTTCCAATGCCCAACGGGGATAGTCTTGCTGGGTCAGTTTTCATTGGAATTAGTAGAATGCGAATGGATAAAACTTGAACAGGAGTAGCTAGTCATGGCGGCAGAAAAACCACTGGTCTTGATCACGGATTATCTTTCGGAATCAGGGGTGGAAGCCCCTGTGTTGGAATCTTGCGCCGAAATTAAACTTCTTCAAACCCATGATGAGTCGGCCATTGATCAATATGCAGCCAGGGCCTCTGGTTTGCTTGTGTTTCACGACATCAAGATTAGCGAAAAAATCATTGCTAAACTGGATCGCTGCCTTGGAATAGTGCGCTGTGGCGTGGGCTACGATAATGTGGATTTGAAAGCGGCAGGCGCTCGTGGAATTGCGGTTTGCAATGTTCCTGATTACGGAACCGAGGAAGTTGCCGACCATGCGGTTATGATGTTGTTGGCGATTGCGCGCAGGCTTATCGTCTGCCACGATGACATTCGCAATGGTGGCTGGCAGCCCAATGTGGTGTTTGGCGCACCCCGGTTGCGTGGAAAAACAGCAGGGTTGGTCGGCTGTGGAAGAATTGGTTCCGCGACCGCCTTGCGCCTGAAAGCCTTGGGAATGCGTGTTTTGTTTTATGATCCTTTTGCCACACCTGGCCTTGACAAAGCTCTGGGAATTGAAAGGTGCAATTCGCTTGAGGAAATGCTGCCCCAATGTCTGTTTGTAAGCGTGCATACCCCTTTGACTCCACAAACCAGACACATCATGAACGAAAAGACCATTGGGATGATGCCCAAGGGATCCTATTTGGTGAATACAGCCCGTGGGCCATGTGTTAGTGGCGATGCGGTTGTTAAAGCTTTGGAATCCGGTCAGTTGGCCTATGCGGCGCTGGATGTGGTGGAAAAAGAACCGCTGGAGGATGAACGCATCCGCAAGCATCCGAAAATTCTGCTGACTCCCCACAGTGCTTTTTATTCCGTGGAAGGGTTTATTGAGATGCGTCGCAAAGGTGCCGAGGAACTACGGCGCATGATTCTTGGCCAGCCTGTCGTTAACCTGGTGAATGGCCATTGCATGACCAACCCCAGGTTCAAGTTGCCCCTAAGCCAGCTTGGTTAATCTCTGGCTTGAATGGATGCATTAAGCACGCGTTGGATGCGCTCATGCGTATCTTCCAAGTGCGCCCTGGATGCATCATCCAATGTCGCAGCCTTGTCACCAAGAATGGTGTTAATGCTGCCATCAATCTGTTTAAGATGCATTCTTGCAAGGCTTCTGGAATCTGGGATTCCCCCGGAAGCAAGGGCCAAATTGGAAAGCATGCCAATGTGGCTTCTTTGAAGGTTCCTGCGAATGGTGGAAACTTTCAGGTTTCTGTTGGCGGCTTTTTTGCTTTCCGTCGTCACCTCGGTCCAGATCCCATCGCTGAGAGATCTGAATACTTCCGCCACGGAAAGCGATTCCTCGTTAGCCTTTGCCTTAAGCTGGTTGTTTTGAATGCGAGCCAGAGTGGAATTATCCAGCATTTGGCCCATGGCCACATTTTGAATTGAAAGAATTCTCTGATACAACGGGAAATCCACACTCGACATCACCCGTTCATTGCCCCAATGCATCCAACGGTCCGATGCAAGCCTTCTAAGAAGTTCGGGTTGGAATTTGAACGCGCTGTCAGCAAAGAGGTTGTCTTGAAGAAATTTCAAGGCTTCCCTCTGCTTGGCGAGGTTAACTGGCACAAACGGGTCTCTACCTTCAGGGTCACCCTTGTGATCGCGGTGCATATACTCACCGCCCACAAAGTTTGCTGCTAGGGCTGCAGCGTTACCATACTGGTTCAAAAGCACACTAAATGCCGAACGAACACGCTGGTAACCTTCACCTCCATCAATGGCTTTATCAGAAAGGTTGTTAAAAAGATCCTGAGCAATCTGCACCCGGTCCCGGGCATATTGCAGAGGGTCGCTGCCAAGGTCCCAGACATTTACCAATGGGTCGGAGCTAGCCATCATGTCTTCATCGGTTGAGTAGTCCAGTCCGGCCTTTGGAGCCAGCCTGGCAATTTGCTGAAGCTTCTCAATCTCACCTTCGGTTCCACCGGAAAGTGGTTTGTAAGCGTATTCAATGGCCCAGTAGTCGTAAGGCCCAAGTGTGGTTGTATAGTAGTCGCCCTGTTTCTTGCCCTTGGGAGCCAGGTTTGTCGGGGCGTAATCCATAACCGAGCCAACCAAGCCCATCTTGCGGGTGATGGCGGTGTCGTGAAGCTGGTCATTTTTCAGGAAGGTACTGGCCTTGAAGTTGTGGCGCAGGCCAAGTGTGTGGCCTACCTCATGCATGGTTACTTCCTTGATGGCCTGGGTGAGCAATTCTTCAGGGATTTTTTCGCCGGGCTTCAAAACGTTTCGATCCATGGCGGCCATGGCAGCCAGACTAAGTTCATGCTTCATGTGGGAACTGCATTGGCAAAGGCCGTGCTGGCCGGCAAGTTCAATGGCGTTTCTTCGAACTTCTTCCACTCCTTGGGTGGAGCCTGCTGGGTTCCATTCACGATTCAGGCCGGGCAGGGCAGGCATATTCAGGAAGTTCAGCCCACGGCGGGCCTCCTGAATGGTGCTGGCTGGTTCGCTGCCCGTGGGGAAAAGCTTGGATTCCTGACGCCAGAAACGAACCATGCTCGCATCGAAAATGATGTCGGCATCCAAAATTTCCCCTGTCAGTGGGTTAGCGCGGGATGGTCCCATTGCAAAACCCTGGTCCGTGGTGATCCAGCGGAAGGTGTTGTAATTGATGTCCTCGGGGTCGAATTCCTCGTTTTCCTGCTGACGGACTTCGATCGCATCGCGGAAACCGACCTTTTCAAACGCTTTGTTCCATTCCAGAATTCCCTCGCGCACCGCTGCCCGGTACTCGTCGGGAACCGATTTCTCTATCCAGAAGACGATTTTCTTGCGGGGAGGGGAAAGCTTGTTGGGGTTCTTGGGGTCGATGGGTTCTGCGCGCTCGAGCCTCCAGCGATTCACATATCGCACGAAGGTTGTGTCGGTATTCTCTGAACTGAAGTCCTTGACCGCAGTAATAAAGTGTCCAACTCGGTCATCAGCAAGCCGGGGCTGGTATCCTGATTCGCTAAGCGAACTAAGTCCGTAATGAATGACTACAGTTTCACCTCGGGAGTCAATCACGCTGTCACCACCGCCGCCATGAAAACCACGGGCCCTGCTGCCGGCATAGGTTGCAGCCACTTCCAGTTCCACATTGCGGGGAAATGCCTTTACCTTGAACCAGGTGCTTCGGCTTGGATCAAACATTCCCATGCCCAACTGCGCGAAATCCGACATGAAGATGTCGTTAAAACTGACCAGCACGCTCTGGCGGGCTGGATGAATGGAAACAATTCGCAAAGCAAGAAGAATGGAATCGGTGTAAGTGGTTTCAACCGCCTTTGCGGTTGGGGTTCCAGGCCGGGCGGTGAATCGCACATTCTTTCGAACCAGATGAATCTTGTCCCCAACACGCTTGAAAGATACCACCCATTGATTGTCAAAGTTCAGGGTATGTCCTCCCATACCGGCACCACGGGCTATGGCAATCGGCAGGAGAAAGTTTCTTTCGAATTGGTCTGGTCGGATCTCAGCGTAAAGTTTTTCATCCTTCAAGTGCAAACGGAAAAGCCCTTCGTATTCCTTGGCACCCTTCACTACTTTGTCAAAATCTTCGAATTTCTTTTCTGGCATTTCCCCCTGACCGGTCAGGGGCTGAACCAAGCCCATGGATAAAAGTGAACCCAAAACCAAGGTAAAGAACGCAAAACGCAGGGACATGGAATGTATCTCCAGATGCTTATGCTATTTGGGCACTTTTATCTGAGCCCATGCACAAAAGCGAATTCAACTTTGCCATAATAAATTCATCATAGATGGGGAAAGGAGAAGGAAAAAGAAAAAAGCCCCCAAAATACCCTGATTCGACAACCAAAATAATCGTTACAACCAGAATATTTTTAAAAACAACCTCTTTGCCCAAGCTTGCCTGCTTTTTCGCCGATGAACATAGTTGTGAGCCCCAGCGATGGGGATTGCTATCGCATGGAAGTGTAAAATCATTTCGCAAGGAAGCGAACCATGGCCACCCCAATTTCCCGAAGAACCGCTTTGAAGGGTATCGCCATTGCAGGGGTTCCAACCCTGTTACCAGCCCAGGCTGAGGCACGGGTCCGAACGAATGGTTCCGTGGTTGGCGCAATGTCTGGGGCAAGGGCCTTGGTGGATACCTTGCTTTCGGAAGGTTGCCAGTGCGTGTTTGGAATACCGGGAGCTCAGGAAAATGAGCTTTGGGATACCATGAAATCGCGGGGATTACCCTACCTGCTCGTTACCCATGAGTTTTCTGCAGCTACCATGGCTGATGGTTATGCCCGTGCCACTGGAAAGCCTGGCGTTATAAGTGTGGTTCCCGGCCCGGGGCTAACCAACTCTCTTACTGGAATGGGAGAAGCCTTGCTGGACAGCATTCCCATGGTGTGCATAGTGGGTGATGTTGCACGGGGGGAAAAATACAAGCCTTTCCAAGTGCACGAACTTCCCATGGAAGGTCTTCTGAAGCAGGTTACCAAGGAAGTGTACAGCGCGGAAAAAGTCAGCGACATACCATGCATCATTCGCAAGGCATTTCAAAAAAGCAGGGAAGGTGAACCCGGGCCTGTTGGGGTGCTGATTCCCTACAACCTTTTCATTGAGACCGAACGCATTCACAGTGAACCCCTTGGTGGACCTGCCCTGGCCTGGGATGAAGCTGCATTTCAGCAGGCGTTGGAACTATTGGCACAGGGAAATCATCGGATAGGAATTTATGCTGGCATAGGTTGCCAGGATTATTCCAGCGAACTTACCAGCCTTGCGGAGCTTTTACAGGCGCCGGTTGCAACCAGTGTTTCAGGCAAGGGTGCGATTGATGAATGTCACCCGCTTGCTGTGGGTTGGGGATATGGTCCACAGGGTACTCCCACTGCGGAAAAGGCGTTTCAGAATGTAGATTTGGTCCTGGCTCTCTCGGTGAAATTCAGCGAGGTATCAACCGCCTTTTATTCGCTACCCAAAAAGCCCTGTCTGATTCAGGTGGATGCCTGCAAGGAGAATATCGGCAAAGTCATGTGTACTACGGTTGGGGTTCATGCCGATGTGGGTTTGTTCATGGCAAAGGTCTTGGAAAGCGCCGACCGGGTTCGCAGATCCTCCAGGGAAAAACTGATTTCCTGCATCGCAAATTGGAAGGCGGAGGATAGCCGGGCGAATTCCATTGCCTGTGCGAAATGTGGTATCGATCCCATGGTCTTTTTGGTGGCACTGAGAAAAGCCACCAGGCCGGATGCATTGGCCTACATGGATGTTTCGCTGAGTGAACATTGGGCAGCCCAGGCTTTCACGACTCGGGAACCAAGGCACTATTTCAACCCGACAGATAACCAGGCCATGGGTTGGTCGATTCCTGCAGCATTGGGAGGCCAAAAAGCTTTTCCTGGAAGGCAGGTTGTAACTATCACGGGCGATGGTTGCATGCTGATGAGCGCCATGGAAATGTCCACTGCCGCCAGGGAATGTCTGCCAGTGAAGTTTTTCATTTTGGATGATCAAACCTACCATTACATGCAGAAGCTGCAAAAATCCGCTTACCTGCGAACCACAGCGACAATCCTGGCCCGGATGGATTACCCGGCTTTGGCACAGGCGCTTGGGTTGGGGTACCACGAGATCAAGCCGGGAGATGATTTGGAAACCTCCATTTCGGCGGCCCTTTCCCATAACGGACCTGTGCTTACTCGTGTGATTACCGATTACGGTCAGCGACCTGTTCGATGGATAGAGGCAGTGAAAGATCGTTATACCAAGGAATTAAATGGCCGGCAGAAACTGAAATTCATGGCGCGTCTGGGTGCACGGTCGCTTGATCTGCATAAGGAAAACGACTGATTTCCCTTATGATTGTGAATACATCCCCAAGGATATGATAAGTTCTTTAAATTTGTCTTGTCTTTGGGGTATCGTTTTTCATTTACTCTGAATCGATCTGCCATTTTAATGAACTCTTGTAGCGGCGTTCCCCATGCCTCCAAGAATGGACAATAAAACATGCGAATCTTCACGATTGGTTTTTGCCTAGCGATGGGTTTCAGCGCGGTGGCAATTCAGCCCCCTTCCAGCAATGGCTTGAAAAACGCCCTTACCTTTCATGCATCCTTTGAAGAAGACCTGCATGCTGATTTTTGCAAGGGCGACAAGCATTGTTACCTGAAACAGGGGAAGGACTTGGTGAAGGCGACACTTAACGCCGAGGCCAAGATCGCATGTGGGCAGGGTAAGTTTGGCCATGCGCTCTGGTTTCCCAAAAAGGGAAATTTCAGACCGCAGTACAAAGGGGAAAAGGTAATCAATTACAACGACAAGAATTGGAGTACAACAGTTTCCGTCTGGCTAAGGCTTGATCCGGACAAAGATCTGGAACCTGGATATTGTGACCCGGTTCAAATCGTTGGGAATGACACCAAGAAGGGTTTTATTTTTCTGGAATGGTCCAAGGATGAAACTCCACGCTATTTCAGGTATGCCATCAGGCCTTTGTTTCATATTTGGAATCCGAACAATGTGCAGTGGGCGGATATTCCGTTTGCTAAAAGGCCGATGGTTCAGGTGGAAAAGGCTCCTTTTAGCAGGGAACAATGGACCCATGTGGTTTTCAACCTTGAGAACCTGAACGACCCATCCAAAAAGCCATCTGGCAGGCTTTACCTGAACGGCAAATTGCAAGGTTCGATTGAAAACTGGGATTTGACCTTTGGATGGGACCCTGCCCAGGTATGGATGGTGCTGGGGGCCGCCTATGTGGGTTACATGGATGATCTTGCAGTGTTCAATCGGGCACTTACAGGTGACGAAGTGCGGCAGTTGTATGAACTTAAGAATGGAGTGAAGGATCTTTACTAACTAGGGGTATCCTTTGATTGAATCGCCTTTTTAAAAGGCTCGCTATCCTGGGAGGTTACTTTGCCAAATTGTGGGCAAGCCACCAATCCCTCGCAGCAGTGAAGTATTCCGAATCCGCCGCATTCTTCGCATGGACGATTCATATTTTTGCCGACTTGAACTCCGGTTCCATCGCAGAAATCGCAACGCATTGGTTACTCACTCTTGTTAGACTTCGTCAATCACAACGAGGTTGTCACGATGAATGGCTTCCTCGTATGGGGTGGAACCCAGAACCGCCAGGATCTTGTCGGTACGCAAGCCGCGGATTTTTTCCAGATCGTTGCTGGAGTAGTTGCAAAGGCCGCGAGCAAATTCCTCGCCTGAGTGGTCGCAGATGGAAATTACCGCACCCTTGTGAAAGGATCCTTCGATCGATTGAATACCGGCCGGCAGCAGGCTTTTACCCTTGGAACCAAGCGCGCTGCGGGCTCCTTCATCAACGATGATTTTGCCCAAAGGCCGGGCAGCCCAACCGATCCACCTTTTCCAGGCAGGCATGTTTTCCTGCGCAGGCATGAAAAGAGTGCCAACCGGTTCCCCGGAAACAATGGCATCAATGATTCCTGGTATCGATCCATTTGCCATGATAACCGCTTCGCCAGCCATGGTAGCCAACCGTGCGGCGCGCAACTTGCTTCTCATGCCACCACTTCCCAGCGTGCTTTTGCTGGCGCCAGCCTTTTCAAGCACTTCCCGATTGATGTGTTTGACGGTATTTACCAGTTTGGCATCAGGGTTGGTGCGTGGGTCTCCATCGAAAAGGCCGTCAACCACGGTTAAAAGAACAAGCAGGGGTGCCTGAAGCAGGTTTGTTACCAATGCGGCAAGCGTATCGTTGTCCCCAAAGCGAATTTCCGCAACACTGATGGTATCGTTTTCATTAATGATGGGAAGGCAGCCTGATTCAAATAGGGTTAGGATGGTATTACGAACATTCAGGTAGCGTGTTCGGTTGTCAAAGTCGCCGGCGGTAAGAAGTATCTGTGCCGTGGGAATGTTATAGCGCGCAAGGGAATCCTCGTACGCACGCATAAGAAATGATTGCCCCACGGCTGCACAGGCTTGAAGATGTCTGAGGTCGGTTGGACGTTCCTTAAGGCCTAATCTACCCATGCCGGCGCCGATGGCTCCGGAGGATACCAGGGCCACTTTTCTTCCTGACTGCCGCAGCCGGAAAATCTGGTCTGCCAGCCGATCCACTTGAGAGGGTTCCAAGGTTCCGTCCGCCCGGGTTAGCACATTGGTGCCAACCTTGATCACAACCGTGTTTGCACAATTTAGGACTGCCTTGCGATCCTGATCCATTATGGGAAAAACCTCAATCTGGGAAAAAACCAAAGAATCCTTTGAACTTTTTCAAGGGACCCAGCGTCTTTTATATGATGTGGATTTTTTCCGACCCCTTGGATTGGGTCAAGGCCGGTGTTACAATTATGTATTGCAATGGGACTGGTCCATTGAGCGGTCCTGCTGGCTGAATAGTTCCAAGACGGAGCTTTCCTTGTGAATGAATCAGGATTTTCTCTCCGGTTCACATGCTTGTTAGCATTAATAGGCTGTTTTGTGCCTGAATTTGCATTGGCACAAACCCCCATGATTACGGATTCCCGCCTGTTGCTTGCTCAAAAGCTTGATCAGGATGGCGACCTGATTCGGGCTTATGAAAAATATTTGGAATATTTGGTCGCTTTCCCGGACGATTCCGCTGCCAAACAGTCTTTAGGCCGTATCGCCAGGCAAATCAAACAGCAGCTTCGTCTTTCCAATCCGGACTACCGAAAACTACTTTTGGATCTAAGGTCCAGCCAAGCTATTGACCTCTACATACATTTGGTGGATCTGTTGGCAAATAATTACGTGGAGCCAAATTCTGCACGTCCCAATCTATTGTTCCAACATGGTTTGGATGAAATTGGTTTTCTCTTGCAGCGCCCAATAGCCTTGGAGCCGATTCTCGGAGCTCTCGAATTTCCTGAATATTCCCGACTCGAGGAAACTTTTCAGCGTTTTCGCCTTCGACAGATACCCAGCTCGGGCGAGCTAAGAGAGCATTTGTTAGAGTTTTTAGGGGAAATAAAACAACTTGGGCTAACTCAAAAATCCACCCGATTTGCTAATTTATTGGTCATGGAACTGGCACATGGTGCCTGCCATGGGTTGGATGAATACACCCTTTTCCTGAATCCATCCGATAAGCGAATTCTAGAGCAGGGAATCGCGGGCAAAGTTCCCAGCGTTGGTTTGCAACTGAAGTTGGCAAACCAATTTCTGGAAGTTTCCAGTGTGATGCCGGGCAGCCCCGCGCAGGAAGCCGGCTTGCAAAAAGGTGATCAGATCCATGCTTTGCAGGGCATTGCCGCCTCAGAATTAACTTTGCCACAAGCGCGCGGTTTGCTTGCGGGAATGGAAGGCACGGAACTGCTTGTTCACATTCGAAATGAAGGGGCTTCCATGCCCATGGAATTTCGCCTGACCCGCAGGTTGTTGAATACTCCCAGCGTTGAATTTGAAATGGAGGCGGTTGCGGATTTACCAGTCGGTTTGATTAGGGTCAGTCATTTTCAGTCAACAACATCTTCCGAATTGCGGGAAGCATTAGTCCAGCTTCAAACGGCTGGGGTTCATGGCCTTATGCTGGATCTGCGGGGTAATCCCGGCGGGCATTTTAAATCTGCCCTTTCCAGCGCGGAATCCTTCCTTTCTCAGGGTGTGTTGGCCCAATGCGAAAGTCAGTGGAAAGAATTCCAGAAAATGTTCACTTCCGCGGGTGTGAACCCCTGTGTGCTTCCAATGGTTATTCTGATAGACCAAGACACCGCAAGTAGTGCGGAAATGATTGCAATGGCCTTGAAAGAAAATGGCAGGGCAAGGGTTGTGGGTGTCAAAAGTCGGGGCAAAGGAACCATACAATGTTTGGTACCCCTTGATAAAGCCCCGTGGGATAAACTTCCCGGTGGTATTCACCTGACTGTTGCCCGAATGAAAAGTCCAACCGGCACGTCGTTAGATCAGGGTATCCAGCCTGATATTACCGTTGAAGGAAACACCGAGGTTTTGGCGACCTCTGCGAAGGTTGAGCTTTTGCGCTTGCTGGGCAAAATCCCTGAAATGAAATAATTTAAATTCTTTCCCGGTTCAATCTCTTGGATATCAGGGCTGCACAATAACCTGCCTTGAACCCACCGTCGATGTTTACCACTGTAACATTTGCGCTACAGGCGTTCAGCATGGTTAAAAGTGGCGCCAACCCGTTAAACGCGGTTCCATAACCGATACTGGTTGGAACCGCAATCACGGGGCAATCCACCAAACCACCCACCACGCTGGGCAGGGCGCCATCCATTCCCGCGGCAACCACAATGGCATCGGCGTTCAAAAAGTTTTCCTGCTGCCCCAACAGCCGGTGAAGGCCCGCCACGCCAACATCTGCAATCAGTTTTGATTGAACTCCCAGCGCCTGAATGGTGGAAACGGCCTCATAAGCCACAGGCAGATCCCCAGTGCCTGCTGTAAGCACGGGAACATAACCAGAAAGGGCAGTCGAAGTTGAATTTTTAATCAAGCAAGTTCTTCCGATAAGATCAAACTCGCCTTTGGGATAAAGCTGCTGTAGTTTTTCAGTTTGTTCCTTGCCAAGTCTTGTTACAAAAGTGTCCTGTCCGGATTCCACAAGGTTGTTGACTACTCCGGTAAGCCATTCAACCGTTTTGCCTTCGGCTAAGATGACCTCTGGGAAACCACACCTACGTTTGCGATCTAGATCCAACCTGGCGATTACAGGCGCCCCAACTTGGGAAACCATCGCATTTTCCAAAGCTTGCTCAATGGATAATTTGCCGGCGCGAACCTGTTCAAGAATAATTTTTAAATCTGCGTTTGCCATTATTTTGCTCCATCAACATATTCCATCAAGATTCTAGGGGGAAAAAGCACTTTCACCAAAGGTTGTTAGCAGGTTCTTCCATAAGAGATCATTATCCCTTACGATATCTGCGAAAACTCTTTAAGGGGAAAAGATCATGATTCGCTTGGGTGTGGTTGATTTTGATACATCCCATGTTGTGGAATTCACGAAAAGGTTACTGCACAAGGATGTTGCGGAAGATCAATTTGTTGATGGCGCAAGCATCGTGATTGGGTGCCCTGGGGAATCCAAAATGAGTCCCGAGCGGATTCCCGGATATGTGGAAATATTGAAAAAGTATGGAGTGAAACTTGTTGATAAGCCGGGCGAAATGATCGGCCAGGTGGATGGGATGCTTATTTCTTCCCTGGAAGGTGCCGCACACCTTGAAAGGGCACGACCTTTTCTTGAAAAAGGCATCCCTTGCTTCGTTGACAAACCTTTTACCTGTTCCAGTGACGATGCCAAAAAAATCGTGGCATTGGCCAAAGCAAATAACACCCAGGTCTTTAGTTCTTCCTCCCTGCGATACACCCCGGAACTGGTTCAGTTCATTTCCAACTTGGGATCCAATAAAGTGCACGGCGTGGTTTCTTACGGACCTTGCAGCCTTTACGAGGAAGATCCAAAGAGAAATCCAGGCCTTTATCACTACGGTATTCATCCTTTGGAAGTGCTTTACACTCTGATGGGGCCGGGTTGTAAGCGTGTCACCAATACCCATCAAAAGGGGGTTAATTTAGTGACTGGCACATGGGAGGATGGAAGAGTGGCTTCCGTGCGTGGTATTCGATCCGGCAAGGCGGATTACGGTGCCTTGGTATTTACTGACAAGGGGGTCATTTCCCTGCCACTATCAACCAAGTATATTTACAGGGAACTTCTCAAGCAGGTTGTAAGCTTTTTCCAGAATAAAAAGTCGCCACTGGATAACGCCGTGACTGTTGAGATGATGGGCTTTATTGAGGCAGCCAACAAAAGTGGCCTGAACCATGGCTCGGTGGAAACCGTCCCGGTCTAGCAAAAGGCGAAGCATGGCAAAGAAGAAACCAACCCGGAAGGTCCAAACCCGGAAAAAAAAGCCTGTTAAAAGATCTTCCCCCAAGAAGGTAGCCTTGGCTCCATCCTATCCGGTGTGTGATTTCACAGAAGCCATGGAACGGGTGGGTGGCGATCAACTTTTGCTAAGCCAGGTATTGGCCATCTTTCATGATGAAATACCAAGGATGTTGAAAAATCTCCGCGAGTATTCCAAGAAGAAACTCCCCAGGGAACTTTGGAACGAAGCCCACAAAATGAAAGGCGCTTCCAGCCACTTTGGTGGTGCAGAATTGGTGGAGTTACTTTCTCATATCGAAGGGTTTGCCAAGGCAGAACAGTTTAAAAATGTTCCTTCTAAATTGAAGGATCTTGAAAATGCCGTGGTGCGGTTTAAGGATTGTGTAAGCCAGTGGCCTTTGCCCTCCGGCGGAACGGTGATCGTGTAAAAGTTACAACTCTTTATGTAATTTGTGCAAAATCCCCCTTTTGAAAAACTGATCTTTCTTTTCGAAAGTGATGTGGATATACGCCATCCTCCTTTCTATGAAGAGGTATTCATTCTTCTTTGAAAAGGGCTTTTGTTGCCAAAATATAACGGACAAGGATGTCTGGGGTAGCTGGTACAAAAGCAAGGCTGACTGGAGAAAGTAGATGAGCAAGGAAGCTCTAAAGTGGATTTTGGCCTGCCTGCCTGCGTATGTTTTTTTAGTGGCGGCTCCTCCAAGAGCCGGGGCAGGTTGAACCCCCGCGGGATGTGCTCCTGGCAGTTTGCCAGTGTTCGCACAACATTCAGTACCGGCAGCTTTTCTTCCGCCCCAGAGACAGGCCACGGTTCCTTCTCAGGGCATGGGCTTTATGCCGGCCAATTTTCAACCTCATTTGCAGTCAAACAATCAAATTGTTGCCCAGCCTCCGGTAGCCACCAAACAGGTGATTCGCGCTCAAGCCCCTGACCAAGTTCCGGCTGCTAAATTTTCCATGCCATCTCCCGAGCAGTTGGGAGTTGCCATGCCGGTTTCAGCCAGTCTGCAAGCAACCGAGGTGAATTGGATTTCTGTCCATCAGAAGCTTCGGTCGGCCGGTTCTGTTTCGTTTCAGACGGATCGTACCCAAACCGGATTCAAGTTTACTTGTATGATCCCGGAAAAAAAGCAGGGTAATATGCACCGGTTTGAAGCTTCCGCTCCCACCGAACAGGAAGCGATTCATCAGATGTTGAAGCAAGTGGATGCCTGGCTTGCGGTGCAGTAATCATTAAAAAACTTCCAACACCCATGGGAGCCAACCCCATGGGTGTGTTGTTTTTGCAAGTTAGTTTTCAAGGTTGGATCAGATGGTGTGAACTTACTTCCAGTTTGCGGTCATCAATAACTGAAATGTAAAACACAAGATTTTTCATTTCTGGAAGTGTCGCCAAAACTTCATTCCCTTGAATCTTGACATCGAAACTTTTCCATTCTCTCTTTTGCCAGGGGCCTTCGTTGATTGCATAGTGCAGCATTGCTTTTTGCACCGAGGCAGGCAAATCGACCGAAGCGCGTGTTTTGCCATCTTTGATCTGCAATTCACCCAGTTTCAATAATTGTTTACCGGAGTTGATATGGCTGTCGATAAATGCATCGACTTCTCCAAAGGTCCAAATGTGGCCATGTGGCATGCGAACTTTGATACAAACGGTTTTGTTTTCTTGCACGAGATTGTAGCACTTTTTGTAGCTGTCCAGAGGATAGGCAAAATCATTGGTGCCATTGATGAAAAGAATGGGGCACGATGCTTCAGGCAGATATTTGGAAGGATCAAAATTTGCCACCCATTTTGTTCTTTTATCTTCAGGCATTTTGTCGAGGTGAGATTCTTTCCAGGCGCTGTTTTCATGGAGAAAGCCACAACCATAAACCGGAACCGCTGCCTTGAATCGGTTGTCCAAGCCTGCCACTATGCAGGTTAGGTAACCACCCCAACTAATTCCGGTGACTGCGGTACGATTGCGATCGACCTCGGAAAAACTGGCTATCAGGGAATGCCCACGGATTACCGCGGATACAGCATGATAAGTCCACATATCATGGAGGTTATTCCCCGTGAATTCCAGAAACTTTTCTTTGTCGGATTGGTTGGGGCCTCCATCATCAAGCCTGCCATTTGGGCCATTGCCGGCAAGATCCATGGCCAGCGCACAATAACCACGTTTTGTCCAATGTCTGACCCAGTCGGGGAACGCTTTGCCCCCGCCGCCATGAACCAAGACCACCGCAGGAAAGGGGCCGTTTCCTGCAGGCTTGCCATAGTAGGCAAAGATTCGGGTTGGTTTGCCCTTGTAGATTTCACCGGGATAGTAAACTTGCCTCACGCCGTTGGATTCCTCACCCCAAGCAGGCTTAATCGTTGCTTCTTGCAATGCCTTCACATTCCATGGGCCGGTGAATTTAGCGGCCTCATTGGCAGGCAAATTCAAGCAGAGAAACAAAGGCAATAATAAATTCAGCATGAACGCACCGGTGTGTAAGAACCCAACATGATCAATGGGTTCAGATTAATCCTTCTGATGCAAACAGTGAAGAAAATAGCGAAACTTTTGGGGAAAGGTTGCTAAATAGGATTTTGCGGAACATAATTTAAAAGTTAATTCCCACCTTGGTAATGTGAATAAAGCTAATGAACTCAGGTTTCCTAATAGTTGTGATGACTCTTATTTGGGGTTATGAGACCCCTGGAGAGATTACTTTTGAGAAGGATATCCGCCCGATATTCAAAGCCTATTGTCTTGATTGCCATGGAGCTGCTGAGAAACCCAAGGGCGGGTTGGATCTCAGGTTAAAAAGATTTGTCCAGAAAGGCGGCAAGTCGGGTGCAGCAATTATGGATAAAGATCCCATAGAAAGTTTACTTGTTCAAAGGATGAAATCGGGAGAAATGCCGCCGGGTGAAAAGAAAGTGCCTGAGGATAAGCTGGCCCTGATTGAGAAATGGATTCTACAAGGGGCAAAAACTCTTCGGCCTGAGCCTGAAACACTGGCCCCGGGAATAGGCATCACAGAGGAAGAAAGAAATTATTGGTTCTTTCAACCGCTGGTGGGCCCCAAAGTTCCATCGGTTCAAAATCAGAATCTGGTTCGCAATCCAATAGATGCTTTTGTGTTGGCGCGGTTGGAACAAAAAAAACTTTCACTTAATCCAGAGGCGTCAAGAAGGGTTCTTGCCAAAAGGGCCTTTCTGGATTTGACGGGCTTGCCTCCAACCTTGGACCAAGTTGAAAAGTTTGTGAACGATCCTTCCTCTCTTGCTTACGAGAATTTGGTCGATGAACTTTTGAAAAGCCCCGCTTATGGGGAAAGGTGGGCCAGACATTGGCTGGATGCGGCAGGTTATGCCGATACTGAGGGAGATTCCCCAAATGATTCGGCTCGTCCTTACCTTTACAAATACCGTGACTATGTGATTCGAGCACTGAATGCAGACAAGCCATTGGATCTCTTTATTACCGAGCAGTTGGCCGGAGATGAGTTGGCGCCAAAGCCGTGGGATGATTTGCCCTTGGAGAAAAGGGAGCTTCTTGCAGCAACCGGTTTCCTGCGGTGTGGGCCGGATATCACAGCCGGTGGTGGAGGAATAGCCGAAGCGGAGCAAACCTTCACAGATGCTATTAAGATTTCAAGTTCGGTGTTATTGGGTTTGTCGGTGGGTTGTGCGCAATGCCATGACCACCGTTATGACCCCATCAGCCAGGTGGATTATTTTCGATACCGAGCCATATTTGAGCCTGCTTTCAACCCCGGGCAATGGCGCAAACCAGCCGAAAGGCTTGCTGGTTTGATGAGCAAGCCTGACCGTGAAAAAGCGGCCTCTGTTGAAAAGGAAGCCCAGTTGCTGGCTGCAAACCTGCAAGCCGAAACCACCAAGACTATCAAGGCTATCTTTGAAACAGAGCTGAAGAAAACCCCTCCCGAGGTTCAGGAAGAACTTCGCAAGGTGTTCGAAACCACGGAAGCCAAAAGAACAGCGGATCAAAAGAAGCTATTTGAAAAATATCCCAAGCTAAACGTGCGTCCGGGAATTATCGATCAGTATGACACCAAGGCCGGGGCAGAGTTGAAGAAGTTGCAAGGGGCGGTTGAAGCCAAAAGGGCCGAAAAACCCAAGGAAGATTTTTATGCAGTGATGACAGAGGTACCCAATAGGGTTCCTACGACCAAATTGCACTACCGGGGAGACTACCGCCAGCCTCAACAGGATGTCATTCCAGGTGACCTTATGATTGCCACCATTCAACAGGGAAAGACATGGGACAGCCCCAGTAATAACAAAGCCGATTCTTCTGGTAGAAGGCTTGCTTTTGCGAGGCACCTCGCCTCTGGGAGCCACCCTTTGTTCAACCGGGTGATGGCAAACCGTTTTTGGATGCATCATTTCGGTCAGGGTATCGTGGATACTCCGGGTGATTTTGGCAAACTTGGCATGTCGCCCTCCCACCCGGAACTTCTGGACTGGCTGGCCTTGGAGCTACCCCGGAACAACTGGAGCCTGAAAGCCTTCCACAAATTGATCATGACTTCCGCCACATACAGGCAGTCATCAGCGCATCGTCCTGAACACGATGCCGTGGATTCCAACAACCTTTTGTATGGCAGATTTCCCATGCGAAGGCTGGAGGCAGAGACTATTCGAGATTGCGTCCTAAAAGTTAATAATCGACTTGGTTCAGCGATGTTTGGTCCTGCGATTCCTTTGAAGGAAGATGCGGCAGGGGTGATGCATTACCCAATAGATCAGCCCCGAAGAACCATTTACATGCAGGTGCGCAGGCACAAACCTTCTGCTTTTTTGATGACTTTTGATGGCCCCGGCCTTGCCCCCAATTGTGATAAAAGGGTTCCATCCTCCGGAACTCCTCAGGCTCTTGCCCTGATGAATGGGGAATTTATCCGATCCGAAGCCAACCAACTTGCCAGACTGATACTCGCGAAGGTTCCATCAGGTGAAAATGATCGAATCACTTTGGCCTGGCAGAAGGTTTATCAGCGCCTACCCACTGAAAGTGAAATGCAAGTTGTTAAAGTTTTCCTCAAGGATGCAAGGGCAACCTACTTGGCAACCAAGGCCACGGATGACACTCTAAAGACCTGGACAGATCTCTGCCAGCAACTGCTTGCATCCAATGAATTCATTTATCTGGAATAAACCATGATCACACGAAGAGAATCCTTGTTTAGGCTTGCTGGTGGTGTGGGTGGGGTAGCTCTTGCTGATTTGCTGGAATCGGAAGGTTTGTTGGCGGCAGATGGATTGTCCAAGCCTGGCGAAAACCATTCCCTGAGCATGGTGGCAAGGGAGCCGCATTTTCAGCCCCGTGCCAAGGCAATGATCTCCATGTTCATGCATGGTGGCCCTTCCCATGTGGATTTGTTTGACCCCAAGCCAGACCTTCAGAAAAACCACGGCAAGGAATATTCTGGAAATGTCACCTATAGCTTTGTTGGAAGGGCTAACAAGAAGTTGATGGGCAGCCCCTTCAAGTTTCACAAACATGGAAAATCCGGCACCGAACTCTCTGAGCTTTTGCCACACACCGGAATGGTTGCAGATGATATTTGCGTGATTCGTTCCATGCATACCGGCCACAATGGGCATGAGGTTTCCATCCGGTTTTTTCATGGTGGTATTGCTGGTGTTCTTGGCAGACCAACCTTGGGAAGCTGGCTGACCTACGCGCTTGGAAATGAATCAAATAATCTTCCATCTTACATGGTCCTTTCCGATGAGGGTGGGCTCCCTGTGGATGGAACCAACAACTGGTCCAGCGGATTCATGCCTGCTTATTACCAGGGAACCGTGCTACGGGCACGAGAGCCAAGAATTCTTAATCTCGATCCTCCCAGGGATGTCCAAGGTATTTCCCAAAAAAGAAATCTGGATCTGCTAAGGGATTTGAACAGGAATTTCAGTCAGCTTCATCCCAGCGAGGCTGATTTGGAAAGCAGGATTTCAAGCTATGAGCTTGCAGCCTCGATGCAGGATTCTGCGCGTGATGCCTTTGATATTTCCCAGGAACCCAATCACATCCTCAAACTTTATGGCATAGACAAAGACGAAACCCGTTCCTACGGCACACGCTGCCTGATTGCAAGAAGGTTGGTGGAAAGGGGAGTTCGGTTTGTTCAGTTATTCCTGAGTGGCCAGCCATGGGATAATCACAACACCATTACCAAAGGTTTGTCTTCCATATGTCGTCGAACAGACCAGCCCGCGGCGGCTTTGGTGATGGATTTGAAACAGAGAGGTTTGCTGGATTCAACACTTGTTCATTTTGGTGGGGAGATTGGCAGGCTGCCCGTGGTTGAGGGCGATTTGAATGATGCTGCTGCCGGTCGAGATCATAATGGACAGGGTTTTTCCATCTGGCTTGCGGGCGGTGGTATCAAGCCTGGAATTACCCACGGTGCAACGGATGAAGTAGGTCATCGCGCGGCAGAGAAGGTGGTGAACCCCAATGACTTCCAGGCAACCATTCTGCACCTGTTTGGGCTGGATCATTCCAAACTGGTGTACTTCCATAATGGGCAAGCCCAAATACTTACCGCTGGTAAGCCAGCCCGGGTTGTGAAGGAAATACTTGCCTGATTGCTGCCACAGATTTTATCAATGCCGACTATTGTATTTTGCCTTGGAATGTTTTTAACAGTTCCTGATAGGCGCCGACCCATGCTGGGTTTGGCTTGGTTTCACCCTTGAAGCGAATCATGGAAGCCATGCCATCTGCAATGGTGAAAGGCTCCTTGATTCCCGCCTTGGCTCGCAGCATTTTTTCCAGGGAGGAAAATGCCGCGGTTGCTGCGCCCAAAGCCGGGCCTTCGAAAGATTCTAATCGCATGAGTGGTTTGTTGAGCATGCTTGCGAGTATTTCGCACATTAGTTCGCTGCGGGCGATTCCCCCTGAAACCGAGATACGCTGGATTTTTTGACCGGCTTTTTCGTGTGCCAACACTCCAAGAGTAGCCAGGCAGGCCAAGGCCTCGAGCGAGGCGCGAAATTTTTCCGCGGGTGTTTTAGGCTCGCTTCCAATCCATTCCCAGCGGGGCTGGTGAATTCCCAGGCTTGGCTCCGGGCTGGTGAATGGAAGAACCAGGGTTCCGTTGCAGCCCGCGATGGTATTTCTGGCGCCATGCTCCAAGGCGTTCCAATCCGGGTTTTCACCTACCACCTTGTCTAAAAATTGTGCTCCATTGTTATAGCAACGCATCCAGAGATATGGGCCCCAGTTAAGCTTCATTACATCCAAGTTGCCCTCGGATGGAAAACCTGAGGAGGAGGAATTTACCACCGCAGAGTTACCAAGGATTATGGCAATTTGTCCGGGTTCTGAGGCCCCGCCACCCGCCAATCCAGCTTGTTGATCATCCGAGGTGGGGAATATCCACGGCCGTTGTGCGGCAGCGATTCCATTTTCCAGGGAAAGGCTTAGGGACAATTGCCCAAGAGGTTCATCCGCAGAAACGATTTCCGGTAATTGTTGCCACGCCAACTCACGATACTTGGGGTTTTCGAGGGCATTGAGCATTTCCTTGCGCCAATGGTTGGTGCGAAGGTCCATAATCCCAGTGGATGCGGCGCAAGATGGGCTTGTCTTCGAAAACTCCCCGGTCAGGTAACCGGCACAAAGGCTGCCGTGGGAGAGAATTTTCCAAGTGCGTTCCCATTCAGCATTTGAAAGATGTTGTTCATCCTTGACCAGATGGCTGAGGCTGTAGCGTATAGCCCAGGGGCCTCCAGTGAATTCGATGGCTTTGGATTGGCCTCCCAGGCGCTTCAATCCATCCTCGTTGTATTTTGCCAAGGAGTGATCATTCCAGCAGATGGCTCTTCGAACTTGCTGGATGTTTTTGTCAATTCTTCCCGAGGTGTGATGGGTCGCGCTGATGCCCCCGGCGATCCAATCTTGCAATCTTCCAAGTTCCCTTAGTTTGTTGGCGATGGCGCGAGTGCTGGCATACGCCTGACCTTCAAGTTGCAGAAGGTTGAGTTCCGATACGCCATTGGCAGTCCAAAGGTCTGTAGGCATGCGAACTTCAGCCAGCGTTTTTCCCGACAAGTCAAAGGCAAGACATTTGACCGCGCCGGTGCTAAAGTCCCAGCCTGTGATAACAGATTTATCAGGAACACATCGGATGGATTCAGCCACGATATTCTCCGGTCAAAAGATTTCAAGCTAGGCGTAAGTCGACATTCTGGTAGAGGTTGGTTTTATTGTCAACCTTCCAGCGATGGTGGGTATGAATCGGTTGGTTTGTTGGAGTTTTTTCGAATCCAAAGATTAAGGACGAAAACAAAGATGCCCCCGCCCAACCAGCCACCCAAGACATCGCTCAGATAATGGACTCCGAGATACATCCTTGTTAATCCGACTAAAATTGGGATGAAAATACTCACTGCGGTAAGCATTAGCCGGAAAGTTTTGCGCTGGGTCAGGAAAGTTCCCAAAACTGCCAAGCTGCCAAAAACAGTGGTGGATACCATGGTATGGCCGCTGGGAAAACTTGGGCTGGAAGGTAATTTTTCCACCCTTGCCAAAGACATATCCGGCCTGGGCCGCCGAACCAAGTGCTTAATGCCTTCGCAGGTAAACGCTGAACTTACTGCGCACACGCAAAAGGCTAAGGCGATATACCTTGAGCAAATTCGCCACAAGCCTAATGATATCAATGGGATAAGGATTAGGAACAATCTGCTGTCCCCCAGATGGGTTGCCAGACGCAAGAAAAGGTCGAGAAAGTAAGGGGGGTGAAAACTTTTGAGGTTTTGGGCCAATTCCAAGTCTGCGTTAGGGAAGAACATGCTCATGTATTGGCTTTGTGCGTCCATCTTGTCGTTTGGGGCCTTCAATTTCTAGAATATTAAGCTAACGCTGCCATCCAATGGAGAAAGTAACATGAAGGATAGTATTCACCCCCAATATACCGAGGCAACGGTTACTTGCGGTTGTGGTAACAAGTTTGTAACCAGAAGCACCAAGAAGAATATCATGGTGGAAATTTGTTCAAATTGCCATCCATTCTTCACCGGTAAGATGAAATTCGTTGATACTGCCGGTCGTGTGGAGAAGTTCCAGAAGAAGTTCGCAAACTGGGACAAGAGAAAGAAAGCTGGCGAAGCAGCTTCCAAGTAGTTCATTAACAATTATTAGTGCCCCTGTTCCGCGATATGTTCGGAACAGGGGCATTGGTTTTTAATTCCAGAAAGCTTTTATTCAGGATTATTGCATCATGATGGATGCCTTTGAAATCATGGTGAAACGCCATCAGGAACTGGAAGGTTTGCTTGCAGATCCTGCAGTGGTTTCTGACCGTGCCAAGTTTTCCCAATACGCCAAGGAACACGGCAAACTTGCCAAGCAGGTAAAACCCTACGAAGAGTACAAAAAGCTTATCGGTGACATTCAGGTTGCCGAGGAAATGCTGGCCTTGGAAAAAGATTCTGAAATGTTGGAGTACGCAAGACAGGAACTTGCGACCATGGTATCCCGAAAGGATGAGTTACAAACCACTCTTGAAGATTTTCTACTTGCCGGGGATGAGAACTACGACAGCCTGATTGTGGAAATTCGAGCTGGCACTGGCGGCGACGAAGCTGCGATTTTTGCTGGCGACCTTTACAACATGTATTCTCATTACGCCAGGGATCTGGGTTGGAAGGTGGAGGATATTTCCTTTAGCGCCGGTGAGCATGGTGGTTACAAGGAAGTTATTTTTAGCATTACAGGGGATGACGCGTATCAGCACCTAAGGTTTGAAAGTGGCGGGCACCGCGTTCAGCGGGTTCCAAAAACGGAAACTCAGGGCCGCATTCATACCTCTGCGGCGACGGTGGCCGTACTGCCTGAACCGGATGAGGTGCAGGTGGAGATACGTGATCAAGACATTGAATGGGAAAGAATGCGTGCCGGTGGTGCCGGTGGGCAGCATGTGAACAAGACTGAATCTGCTGTCCGTATCGTGCACAAGCCAACGGGTATTGAAGTGAAATGTCAGGACGAACGCAGCCAGCATAAAAACTATGAACGGGCCATGCGTATCTTGAGAAGCCGCGTACTTGAGATGATGCGCAAGAAGGCCCACGAAGAACGAGCTGCCGCCCGCAAAGAGCAGATTGGCTCCGGTGATCGAAGTGAGCGCATTAGAACTTACAATTACCCTCAAAATCGGGTTACAGACCACCGCATTAATTTGAACCTATACAAGCTTGATGCCATAATGCTTGGAAACATGGCGGATTTGGTGAAGGAAATGCGAGATCACGATAGGAAAACCCGGCTGGCACAAGCCAAGGCCACCTGAAATCCAAAGGCCAGCATGCAACCGGAAACGAAATGGACTGTTGGCGAACTTCTCGATTGGACTGCGAAGTACTTCGCTCAAAAACAATTTGATTCACCCCGTCTTGATGCGGAAATCCTTCTCGCACACGCATTGAAAAAAAAACGAATAGACTTGTACGTATCCCACGATCAGGTTCCCGAGCAACAATTGCGCGATACATTTCGGGAATTGGTAAAGCAGCGAACGGAAGGCTGTCCTGTGGCGTACTTGGTCGGGAAAAAGGAATTCTTCGGCTTGGATTTTCAGGTCAATCAAAACGTATTGATTCCAAGGCCGGATACTGAATGTCTGGTGGATGCGGCCTTAAGGTTGGCGAAAAAAGAAGCATGGAAGCGGATTTTGGATATTGGAACTGGTTCCGGATGTATTGCCATTGCTTTGGCTAAACATCTGCCGGGTTCTACGGTTTGTGCAGTGGATATTTCGGAAAAAGCCCTTGAGGTGGCGCGAGGAAATGCAAGGAATCATCAACTTGATACGAGAGTCGAATTTCTTTGTGGCAGTTTACTAGGCCCTATTGTCGGAAGGGAACTTTTTGATGCGATCGTTTCAAACCCGCCTTATATTCCCGCCAAGGAAATTGAGGAACTGGAGGTTGGCGTAAAGAAATATGAACCAAGGTCAGCCTTGGATGGCGGCCCAGAAGGGTTGGATATTATTTCCGAGATTATCAAACAGGTGCCTGCCAGCCTAAAAAATGGCGGGCATTTACTTATCGAGGTTGGTGTTGGTCAGGCTGAGGCGGTTGGTAATTTAATAAAGGATACTGTTGGATTGGAATCATTACCTACAATTTCGGATGGAAGCCAGATACAGCGTGTTGTGCATGCCAGGAAAGTTTTTTAAACATCAATTATTTCTTGTTTGGTGGTTATGAAGATTTAAGATATAGAAGTTGGTTTTAGACCCCTTGAGTTCCCGCCATGCGATTTATTTATTTCTATTCATCTGTTTGTATGATTATTTTCTTCTCCGCCTCCTTGAATGCAAAGGAAGCTTTGCATGAATTGATAGACCGACATGTTGAGCAGAAAGCAAAGGGTCTGGCTGTTGCGGCGGTAGCTGATGATTTGGAATTTCTTCGCAGGGCCAGCCTGGATTTCCTTGGTCGCATTCCCACCCTACAAGAGCAAAAGGATTTTCTCGCAGACAAGAGTGCTGATAAACGAGGTGCCTGGATTGATAAAGCTTTGGCATCCAAAAGTGGGGCAAAACGGTTGGCTGATTTCTTTCATATTCATTTTATGGAGCGGTTGGGGGATAACCCTCAATGGCGCGAATACCTTGAAAACTCCTTTTTTGAAAACAAACCCTGGAATGTGATGGCTTCTGAAATTCTCAAGGGTAAGCGATCTGAAGAACAAAAATCCGGAGCTGGCTTCTTTATTTCCAAGCGGCTGGAAAACTACGGCCAAAACCCCGTCGATTATTCAGGTCTTGCCAGGGATGTTGGAAGGCTGTTTTTAGGCAAAGACTTACGCTGTGCGGAATGTCATGATCATCTTTTTGTGGAAGAATATAAGCAGCAAGACTTCAAAGGTCTTTTTGCGTTCTTTGAAAATACTTACCTGAAAGACGCAAAGACCATGCTGGTGGCGGAAAAGCTTACCAGCAAGAAACTGGAATACGCTTCGGTGTTCAAGAAAGAGAAAAAAGAAACCGGGCCACGTGTTCCAGGTTTGATGGAGGTATCCATTCCGGATTTTCCAAAGGGGCAAGAGTATCTGGTTCCGCCCGATCCCAAAAAGAAATTTCAAGGAGTGCCAAAGTTCAGCCCTCTCGAGGAATTATCCAAGACTTTGCCTGATTCTGCGAATACCAGTTTTTCCAGAAACATGGTAAACCGTGTCTGGTTTTTTGTCATGGGGCGAGGATTGGTTCACCCTTTGGACTTACACCATGCCGGTAACCCGGCTTCACACCCTGAACTTTTAGATATGCTTGCCAAAGTATTCGAAGCACATAAGTATGATGTCCGATGGTTGATCTCGGAGTTGGCTAAAAGCAAGACCTATCAAAGGTCCAGCAGAATGGATCAGAAGTTGCCTGCCAAGGAATTCTTTGTGTATGGATTAGAAAAACGTCTTTCCGCTGAACAGCTTTTGGCTTCCATTCTTGTGGCAACTGGCAGATGGAACAAGGATAAACCAGGTGAAGAACCCTCCTTCCCAGAAGCATTGTTGCAAAAGTATATGAAGGCTTTTGCAAACGCTGCCAGGGAACCCGAGGACGAAATTGCTTTTTCGTTGCAAGCGGCTTTGTTTCTTCTGAATGATTCCACAGTTTTGAAGCTATTAGAACCTGACGAAGGTTCGCTGGTAGCCCAGCTTGAAAAAATTCAGGATGAACGGAAAGCAATCGAATTAGCATGGCTGTCAACTTTGATTCGAAAACCATCAGAGTATGAAGTTCGGTTCGCCTTGGAAGTGCTTAAGAAAGCCAAAGATTCCAAATATAAAGTTCTTGTATGGGGCTTGCTTGCCAGCAGTGAATTTAACCTGAATCACTAGAATTTATGGATTTTGACCCATGAACAAGATGCAGAAATGCTTTTCGAAAGAACACAATATTTCTCGAAGGGAATGGTTTCAACATTTGGGGGTTGTTGGGGCGGCAGGCATGTTTTCTCCTGCATTTGCTGAAGCAATAAAGAAAAAAGACAAGCAGGTGATGTTTATCTGGTTGGATGGGGGAATCAGTCAGTTGGAAAGCTGGGATCCAAAACCGAATACAACTTTTGGTGGCCCTTTTAGAGCAATACCCACTAATGTAAATGGCATCCACATTTCAGAGCTTTTGCCTAAAACATCAATGCACATGGACAAGATGGCCATCGTTCGCAGTCTTAGCACCAAGGATAATTCCCATAGTGCCGGTGTGGATCGAATCCAGCGGGGTGATCCTAAAAACCGCGGTGTTACCTACCCTTACATTGGTTCTGCAATCAGTAAGCTGATGGGGCCATGCGAAGAGGGAATGCCTCCCTATGTTTGGATAAAACCCATGAACGGAGGTTTCATCAGCAAGGATGCAGGCTTTCTTGGTCCCAAATATGGGGCTATTGCTTTTGGGGATGGGAAACCACCAGATAATCTTCCGAGAGCCCAAACAGTTTCAAAAGAGTTGGATGATATTAGGAAAGAATTTAGGGCGAAGCTGGATTTACAGTATCGCAAAGGACGGATGCCTGAAAATTCGGAGGCTGCCACCGCAGTGTTTGACATGGCCGATAAACTGCAGCAAAGGTTGGACCTTTTTGACCCTGCCAATGTGTCTGCCAAGGATGCGGAACGATATGGCACTTGGGATCTTGGCAGGCATTTGTACTTGGGACGCAGAATGCTAGAGGCAGGCGTAAGGTTTGTTAAGGTTACCTCATACGGATGGGATACCCATGGGGATAACTTCAACGGCCATCTAAGTCTGGTTTCCAAATTTGACAAATCTTTTGCAGCTTTGATGGATGACTTGCATGATCGCAAAATGCTCGACAATGTTCTGGTAATTGTCCTTTCCGAATTTGGGAGAACTCCCAGAATTAACGGTCACCACGGTAGAGATCACTGGCCTGAGGCATGGTCATGCGCCATGGCAGGTTGCGGATTGAAGAAAGGAATAGTATCTGGCAAGACAAATGCTCTTGGAACTGAGGTTGAGGGTAAATCTCACGATATTGGATCGATGTTTCATACTTGGTTCAGTGCATTGGGCTTGGATTCTGCCAGCCTGGAATATGACAATCAGGGCCAGCCCCTTCCAGTAGCGCATGAGGATGAAAAGGCTGTGACGGAGGTGCTTGCATAATGTTCCTTCAAAAGAAGGCTGACCAGCCGGCTGGGAAAACCAAACTCATAAAAACTGTAAACCTTCCGTCTCAGGCAAATGCGGCCAGATTCAGCAAGGACGGAAGATTCTTGGTTCTTGGTTGCATGGATGGACAAATACGACTGCTTAATGATTCTTACGAGGAACTACCGCCCATTGCATTACATCACGGATGGGTGCAAACCATTGATTGTTCCTCTAAAGATGAAAGTTTTGCAAGCGGTGATTCTTGGGGGGGCCTGGCCTATCACAAGATTCAACAGGGTAATATTCAAAAAGTCTGGCATGATCCCAAAGCCCATTCTGGTTGGATAAAGAAAATTGCACTTAGCAATGACTCAAGTACTGTTGCGAGTTGTGCCACCGACCAAATGATACGGTTGTTTTCCACCAAGGATGGTTCCAAAATTCGAGAGTGGAGCTATGCTTCATCCCAACCCATGGCCTTGTGTTTTTCACCGGATGACAAAACTTTGGTGGTAAGTGACCTAAACGGTAAGTTGGACGAATTTGTTGTGAATAATGGCGAGAAGAAAAGATCTTTTGATGCATCTATTTTTTACAAGCTTGATCGAATTCAGGATGTGGGTGGGGTACGCTCGATTGCTTTTAGCCCCGATGGAAATTTAATGGCTTGCGGAGGCTGCAAACCGTCCACAGGTGGATTTGTCCAGGGTATGACGGTAATAAAAATCTTTGATTGGAATTCCGGCAAGGAACTTAAGACTGTTCAGGGTTCCAGTGACAATGATGGTTTTGTGCATGATCTTCGTTTTCTGAATAACAAGGAATTGGTGGCTGTAAGCAGTGGGCAACCTGGTAATGGCAAATTGTTTTTCCTGAAGGTAGAGGAAAACCAGCCTTATCACACGGTTTCTAATTATCCGAACTGCCATGCTGTTGCAGTTGGCAGCGAAGGCAAAAAGCTTGCGGTCGTTGCGACAAATTCCAACAGCTCCGGAAATGGAAAAGTGTTAGATAAGGAAAAGAAATACCCTGCAAATTTCTCCCCCGTTCATTTTCTGGAACTTCTTTCCTAAATAACCATGAATTACTTGCAAGGTTACCACCGCTACCTGTAAGGTAGTTGAGTATCAAGTTATTTGGTATTCGGGGACATTCATGTCAGAAAAACAGGATTTCTTCATGGAATTTCTTCGAGAAGAGGGCTATCGCCCCCAACTCGACGAAGATGGTGACATTGTCTTTAAGCATGAAGGGCAGAGTTATTTGTTGTTTGTGGAAAATTCCGACCCGGGATATTTTCGACTGGTGTACCCTGCGTTTTGGGAAATTAGCACCCCGGATGAAGAGGAAAAATCCAGCCAGTTCATCATGGAAATCAATGCTGAGATGAAAGTGGTGAAGTTATACCAGTTGGCGGACAAGTTATGGGCAGCGGTTGAGATGTTTTGTGACCCCATAGAAAACTCCAAAAGTGTTTTTCAGCGTTGCCTGCGTGTGTTGCAGTTGGCTTCCAACCGGTTTATGGACAAAATGCGAGAATCGCTTGGGCTCCCCGGAAGACCCACAGAACAGGGTTTTCATAACCCAACGGATTGGATGGAGAACGAGGAGGAAGGTGGAGAGGAGGAATCCTAAGAAGGTGCTTTTTGCTTTTCCGCGAGCAATTCTTCAATTTTGGTCATGATTTTATGGGCAGCTTTAGCCCAGGTAAACTGGGATGCGTATAACTTTGCAGCCTCGATTCTAGTCTTGCGTTCTTCCCTGGGCATTTTAAGGGCTTGATGCATTTTTTTGGCAATGCTTCTGTGATCGTAGGGATCACAGTACAATACGTGTTCTGCACACACTTCGGGCATGGGGCCCAGGTCTGAGGTGATAACTAAGGTCTCTGCCGTCATGGCTTCCAGATTTGGAATACCGAATCCTTCCCAAAGAGATGGGAAAAGAAACCCAGTTGCGCGATGCATCAAATTTACAACCATTTCGTCTGAAATGTATCCCGTGGCATACACGGGAACCACTTTATTTGTTTCGTTAATCATTTTCCTGATTGCTTCCTGCCCAGGAATCTGACCTGCAATGATGATCTGGAACGCATCTTCTGGAAAATCCTGTTTTAACTTTTGAGCGGCAAGCAAGATTCCAGTGATATTTTTTCTGGGCTCCACCGTTCCAACAAAAAGGAAATAGGGAATGATGGGGTTAATCCCAAGTTGAAGCAACTGTTCATTCAATTCCCCACAGGGTTTGCGTTGGGAAAATCGTTCGATGTCATGGCCCAGATGAATTACCGAGGTCTTGCCTTTAGATAACGGGAAAAAGTATTGCAAGTCTTCTTGCGCGGATTTGGAATCACAAAAAATATGGTTTGCTCGCAAAACCATGAGGCTGGTTGCAACATCGAATAATTCCGGCCTCCAACCTTCCCCTTCATGAATCCTTTTGGGTACCGCATCATAAAACCAGCCAATTTTCAACACGGAATGGTTCTCTACCGGTAGCGACCAAATATCATCAAACGGTTCAAACGAGATCAAAGCATCCAGTTCATTTAAGGCAACCATTTTGTTTTGGCGGGCAACCTCGTTGGCAATTACGTCATCCATAGATCCAGGATTACCGGCCTCTTTTTTAGATAATGCGGAAATGTAATGTTTAAGTTTTTGACCAATTTTTTTGGGTAATTTGAATGTATTCTTCAGAATTGGAATAAGAACAGGTGGTAAAAGTTTCTTAAGGACCTGCCGTAATTTGGGATATGAAATTTTTTCCAGAGAATTCATGGGAAGATAAAGTGAGTTGCTATCAAGCCAGGGTTTGAGCTCATCTGAAAAAAAACTAAGAGGACGGCTGTTACATATTTTCTCCCCCAAACATATCAAGTGGTGATTATTTGATGGGTGGTTTGCAATCCATTCGACTATGGATCTGGCGGCACGCCTTGCACCACGCGGATAATGATCCTGAAGATTCTTTTTCAGAAAGGATATTTTAATAGTCATGGCGAATCTCCTAGTTAGACATACCAGGGATTCCAGCTATCAATTCATGGATAAAGCTTTTGCAATTATGGTATTTGCCCCAATTTCTAGCACATTCCAAGGCTCGAATTCTTAGCTGGCTATAGTTTCCAATAGATGCTGCAATTGAATCACCCAGGCTTTTTGAATCTTCAGGAATAGCCAGAACCCCACCACCTTGTTCTTGTACCTCCCTAGCCATCCATGTCCCGCGTGAAACAACGGTTACCTTGCCAAGAGCACGTGCTTCTGAAAAAACACCGGAAGTCTGACTGTGGTAATGTTCTAGGGTGTAGGGCAATACAAAAATGTCGATGCGTTTCATCAGGGCTTTATATTCAGTGGAATTCAGGGCTTCGTGGAAAAGTTTTGTGTCTGGCATTTTTTGAAGGAGGCGAACTGCCTGGCGAACCTGCCATTCCGGATGGTTTCGGATATTAGCTTGAATCTCACAGTGAAAATCAGTTTTGGTTGTTCTTCTTGCAACTTCAAGAGCTTCCGGTAGGTAATGAAACCCCTTGTTTGTTCTAGCATCACCCATGTATCCAATAACAAGCGGCTTATCTTCGGTAACAGGTGAAATATCCGGTTCAGAGGTATGTGGTATGGGTACTATTTTCATGGGTTCTTCAAAATAATACAAGTACTCATCAATCAGGTCGTTACTGTCAGCGAAGAAATGCATCCTGTTTTTTGCATGGCTTTTTTTAAGGTAATCGAAGCATTTTTTATAAAGGGAGTGGGGAAGCATATCCTTGGAAAGGTTCGGCCTGCTTGTGAAGTGTTTTACTAAGGCAACTTGCACACTGCTTTGGCAATCTAATCTTTCTGCAAATTTGGTAATTCCCAAAAGATCGTTGAATCCAAAAGTTGGAAATAATATCAGAGTCTTCTCGCCGTTATTGCAAATGGGAATTAATTTGCAAAGGTCTTTTTCGAGGGACGCATTATGTTGCATGAAATTCCAACGGCCCCATAAATGATTTTGAGTGGTTTCCGGAAAAAACCTACATACTCCTGGTAAAGGAAAGTGGTGGAAAAACCCATGTTTGAAAAAAGGTTCTGCTTGCAAGGATTCTTTCGCTTCGGCTGATATGTCGACAATCCCCAGTACAGAAACCTTCCAACCCAACGAAAGTGCAATTTCCCGGATGGATTTGCAATACTCGAAGGAGTGCCCTTGGTAATTTCTCAGGGTATGGTCTGCGATGATTAGGTGCATGGCTTGCTATTCCTTGGGTTTTAAAATTAAGTGAAAACCCTTGCCATCGTCTTCGTGCCAATCTCCCCGACAATGACCTGAACCTCTTAGCCAATGCTCCTTTCCGAATGGGTGACTAGTAATTTCATCATAACCCAATTCCATGAATTTCGCCACCCACCAGGGTTTTGAGTGAATGCAAACATGCCAATTAGTTCCCGTTTCTTCATCTAAATCTGGAAACGTTGCTATGGAGAATATAATTCTGCCATCAGGCTTGAGATGGCGTCGAATGTTTTCCATGAGTTGGGGCAGTCTTTCCTCGGGTATATGCTCAAGTACTTCCCATGCTGTAACAATGTCAAAAAGGAAAGGTTGGCTGGTTGTCGTTTCTTCAGTCAGAAGAAATGGTTCTGTAATGTCACAAGTGAAAAGATTACCTGGAATGGTATTCCATTCCCCCAGCCCATGAGTTTTTGGAAAATCAGACCCCTCAAGACCGATGGCAAAATGGCCATCATCCAACAACGATCTAACCAAGCCACCACCTGCACAGCCAAGGTCAAGAATGTTCAGCGGATTACCATTGTTTGGATAAAATTCAAATAATTTATTGTTGAAGGATTGTTGCAACGAATTATCGTTTTTTGCCCCACGTGGTTTTTTGGTGTCTTGAGAGTACGATGCCACCGGATGTTGGGTATCCAACCTTAATTTGGGGTAGAAACCTTTCATCAAGGACTCAAGATGTTGCTTCTTTCGGATGGACCTTAACAATCCTTCTAATTCTTTTAATTTCCATAGGTCAAAACCTAAACCGATGGAATTACCTTTTTCATCTGTTTCCTGGATCAGATCATTTAAAAGGAAACCTGAAACTCTTCGTATCTCATGGCGGTTGATATCAATTTGATGACAAATATTTTTTTCTGCATTAATAATGCGAGTTTCCAAATTAATGGTTAGAGATTCTAGTTTGGAAATTGCATATTCAATTCTGTTTAAACCAAGTTTTTCACGCAGTATTTGATTGAGTTTCCCTAGCATAGAGGTGCAACCTTAAGAGCTTTTTTAGGCAGCGTGACTCTGATGTGTCGTTTTTGGAAGAAGGATTTCTTTTTGGGAAAGAAACCACTCAAGTGTGGTTTTGATCCCTGATTTTAAACTTGTACGGGGGCGTGTTGGCCAAATCTGATCCAATTTTTGAATGCAAAGCACTTTGGATTTTGCCCCGACATATTTGGTGGTGTCGTATTCAATTTTAGCAGGGTCAAAATCGACCGATTCGCATATTAGGTTCGCAAATTCGCGGATCGAATACTCTTCCCCGGCGCCAATATTTACAAGATCGTTCTCCCTTTGGTTCGAAAGTTCAATGGCGGTTTTGACGAAGTCGTCCAGGTAGACCAGTTCCCGTTTTTGGTGGCCATCTCCCCAAAGTACGACAGGTTCGCCATAAAGCTTTCCCCGGAGTATCTTGCGCATGAGGTCAAAGATGAAATGCATTTGCCTGCCGTCAGTGTGGTAGCCGGGGCCGTAAAGGGTGCTCGGAACCAGACACATATATTTTAAGCCAAATTGTTTGGCAAGCGATTGCAATCCAACGAATAGCATCCGCTTGGTCATGGCATATGTGAAAAGGCTTTCGATCGGCTGCCCTTCCAGATAATTGTTTTCTTGAAGTTCGCGATCCGGGGCATATGCGCAACTTGTTCCCATTACAATCAGTTTTGCCTGCGATTGCCTGGAATGCCACCAATCGAGAACATGAGTGTTTATTTTTTGATTGTTAAGCCATTGTTCGCCGGGATGCCGCAGGCAAAAGTCACCTGCCTGAGTCCAGGCTGCCAAGTGATAAATTTGATCAAATCGAATTTTATTCAGAGGAAATAAGGAATCTTGTCTAGTGAGATTGGCATCCTTGGAACTCAGTGCAATTACTTGATGCCCCTGACTTCTTAGCTCCTTGGTTAATGCGCTACCGAGAAATCCGCTTCCACCAGTTACAAGAATGTTCATGGTTAAGCAGCCTCGGTTTCGACAGGGAAGTAGAATTCAACACCTTTGCTGATCAAGTCTTTGTTATTCGCAAGTATTTCCTTTTTAAAATTCCAAGCCAGAACATAATAAACATCAGGTGGGTTTTGTAATTCATGCTCCATTACTACCGGCAGGTGCATTCCCGGCGAGACCAACCCTTTTCGCAAGGTGTTTTTTTCAACCAGACAATCCAGATGGTTTTTGCCAACTCCAAAGTAGTTTAGCAGGGTGTTTCCTTTGACAGGGGCACCCATTCCATAAATTCTTTTTCCTTCGTTTTTCTTTTTGCTGAGGTAATCAAGATCTCTCTTTTTCATTTCTTCCACCCTACGGGCAAAATCATAGTAGGTGGAGATTTCATTACTTTTGTTTATTTCCTCAGATTTTAAAGCATCCAGATAGCGTTGGGATTTTGGTTTTTTACCTTTATGAGTCACATAACCAATCATGGATCCGCCATGGATTGGGGCCAAATAGCAGTCCACCATTTCCAAACCGTGTCGGTTTAATAGTACTTCAATGTTTTTCAAATTGTAATAAAGCAAATGTTCATGATAAATCTGGTCAAAGGCAAGGTTTTCAACTATGCGTTTCATGTAAAGAAATTGGACGATAAATGTGCCATCTTTTTCCAGGGATTCTTTGATTCCCTTCGTCACCGAATGAAGTTCTTCCAGGTGGAAAAATACCCCCGCCGCATTAATCACATCAAATTTCCGGCTAATCTTTTTGGCAGTTTCAAGATTAAAAAATGCATTTAATGTGGGTACACCCGCATCCTGGGCAATTTTGGCGGTAGTCTTGGAAGATTCTACCCCAAGTGCTTCGTAACCAAGGTTCTGGAAGTGTTTTAACTGAGTTCCATCATTGGAGCCGATGTCGAGAACTGTTTTTTTTCGGCTTTTACCCGGAATAATTTTGTCGATTTCTTCTGCGATACTCTTGAAATGATTGCTCAATGATTTTGTAACACCAGAAAGATAGGTGTGGTCGCCAAACATGATTTCTTTTTTTACGGTGTAATCAAGCTGCGTTGTTGAACAACCATGGCAATAAACAAGCCTTAGTGGGTAGGTTGGTTCATTGCCAACTTCTTCCGGCCTGAGGAAATGATTACACCAAGGTTGGTTTCCGAGATCTAAAACATGTTCAAGATTGGTTCCGTCGCAAACGCGGCAAATCATGGAGGTTCCTTCCTCTATTAATTCCATATCCCCTAAATTAGCTTTTAAGGTTCAAATTGCGCAATAGACATTTTAAGCGCTTAGGGAAATTGTTTTCGGATTGGAGTCATTTTGATGTTTTGCTAATTCGGCAATGGTTTTTCCAATGGCCAGGGATGCGGTTGCTGCAGGTGAAGGAGCATTTAATACATGAACCATGCGTTCTTTTTGAACGATATGGAAATCATCTACAAGTTTGCCATCATAAGCCATTGCCTGAGCCCGAACCCCGGCGCCTGCTGGATAAATGTCTTTCATTTGCAATTCAGGCATTAGCCTTTGTAACGCTTTAAGGAAGGCTTTTTTACTTAGTGAGCGATAAAATTCACCAATTCCTGTTTTCCAGAATTTTGCCGACATACGCCAAAAACCTGGCGATAAAGTCAGGCCAATCATATCCCTTAGGGAAAAGTCCCACATTTTGTAACCTTCTCTTCGAAAGGCTAATACAGCATTTGGACCAGCCTCAACACCACCATGCACCATTCGAGTGAGATGAACACCAAGGAAAGGAAGTCTGGGGTCTGGCACTGGATAAATCAGATTTCGAACCAGATGGTGTTTATCTTTGTGGAGTTCGTAATATTCACCTCGAAATGGGACAATTTGCACGCCAGGTTCCACACCACAAGCTTTGGCAATGCGATCCGAATGTAATCCACCACAATTAATAAGGTAGTTGGCATAAATTGTGCCTTTGGAAGTCTCAATGACGAGTCCGCTATTTTCGGATTTACAAGAAACAAATTTGCATCCGAGTTGAACTTCACCACCAGATTCGGTGATTAGGCGTTGATAAACCTTGCTGACATCTTTGTAATTTACAATTCCGGTCTGAGGAACAAAAAGTCCTTTAATTCCGGCAACATGCGGTTCATGCTCTCTTAGTTCTTCCTTGCATAAAGTACGAATTCCTGTAAGGCCGTTTGCAATTCCACGGTTTAGCAATTCCTCCATGCGTGGAATTTCATCGTTATTCGTGGCAACAACAATTTTTCCACACCTTTCATGCGCAATTCCATGTTCAGCGCAGAATTGGTACATGGCTTCCCGGCCATCGGCGCAATTTTTAGCTTTCGCAGACCCGGGTTTGTAATAAAGTCCGGAATGGATTACCCCTGAATTGTGACCAGTTTGATGGCGGGCCACATCTGATTCAGTTTCGATGACAATAATTTTGCCTTGATTGGTTTTTGCAAGATGCATGGCCGTGGAAAGGCCAACAATTCCTCCGCCAACTATCAAAAAAGAGGTTTTATCAGACATTTGCATAAATCCGATTTCGAAGGATGGTGTATCCTTTCATGAGTTCCTTGATGCCATCTTGGATTCCATACTTTGGCTTGAAGCCGGTTTTCTCAATCTTCTCGTTGGAGACGATGTAATCCCGCTTGTCTGGATCTTCACCAATTGGCGCTTCAAGGAAGACAAAGCCAGGGATGTGTTTTTTGATCTCGGCGCAAAGCTCCAATTTGGAAAGATTGGCATCCGATAAACCAACATTATAAGCATTTCCTTGCATTTTTTCGAAATTTGAGATGCCATGCAGGAATGCCCTTGAGACATCGCGGATGTGGATATAGTTCCTTTTGGCATGCCCTTCGAAAATTACCACGGCTCTATCATTAATTGCGCGATACACAAAATCATTTACCAGAAGGTCAATGCGCATTCGGGGGGATAGACCAAATACCGTTGCCAGGCGAAAAGTGATGCAATTTCCTGAATCCAGAACAGCGCGCTCCGCTTCCACTTTGGTTCGGCCATAAAGGCTTATGGGGGACAAAGGACTTTCCTCGGTGCAGAAACTGCCTTTCTCGCCAATTCCATATCCACTATTGGTATTAGGAAGAATGATTCTTTGTGACTTGGAACGCAAAGAGAGAATTAACTTTATTGCGTCCAAATTGATGGTCGAGGCAGCGGTTGTATCCAAGTTGCAGGCGGGTGCCCCTACTATTGCAGCCAGTGGAATAATGTAATCGACGTCCTTCATCAGCTTGGACATCAAATTTTTATCCCTACAATCGCCTCTCACGATGGCAAAGTTCGGGTTTATGCAGGAATCCATCAATGTTGGTTGGTTGAAAAGGAAGTTATCCAAAATTGTAACGGAATGGCCCTCACCAAGAAGCAATGGAGTAAGAACTGAACCAATATAACCTGCACCACCCGTGATTAGAATTTTAGCTGGCATAAATGATCCTCTTAAATATTCCTAGGCACTTTGGTGATGGGGAAAGCTTTTACTTTCAAGAATGAACTTTACAGCTTCCGCCAGGTCTTTTTTCAGAGTGGCCTGCTTTGGTGCTTCGGCGAAAAATTGTTTACCATGCCCTGTTTCAACTAAGATTGTGTTGCACCCAACACTTAAACCCGCCTGAATATCTGTGATGTTATCGCCAATTAACCATGAATTAGTGAATGTTAGATTTAGAATTCGGGCAGCTTGGACTAACATTCCTGGCTCAGGTTTTCTACATGCGCAGGGTACAGAATATCGGGGTATGTTTCCATCTGGATGATGTGGACAGTAAAAAATCGCATCCCAATGCGCATTTTTTACAGCCAGCAATTCCTTCAGACGCTGATGAACTTTTAGGATGGCGGGTTCCTCAAAAAAACCACGTGCTACCCCCGCCTGGTTAGAGACAACCACGACCGGAATATGAAGCTGGTTTAAAAGTGAAATGGCCTCTGCGGAACCAGGAATGAGTTGGATTTGGTCAGGATGCGAGAGGTAATTGACTTCCTCGATGATGACCCCGTCCCTGTCCAGAAAGATTGCCGGTCTCTTTTTCATGAACGCGTCTTTCAATGATGTCGCATACGCCGTGCCAGGCGGCAATATGAACTTCCTGGATGCGTGGTGTTTCCTGGGTTGGCGCCCGGAAAGAAAAATCGGACATGCCTGCCAGGGGTTCACCGGGAAAACCAGTAAATGCAACGGTTAGGGCCCCTATGGATTTGGCTTCCTTGATAGCTTCTATGACATTTCCAGATTTGCCACTGGTGCTGATGCCAACCAATGCATCTTTGGGGGTGACCATTGCTTTCACCTGGCGGGAAAAAACCTGCGAAAAGTCGTAATCATTTCCAATCGCTGTTATTATGCTTGTGTTAACTGTAAGGGCCTGGGCTGGTAGGGCCCTTCTTTCCCTTAAGAATCTACCCACGAATTCCGCGGCCACATGTTGAGCATCCGCTGCGCTGCCCCCATTCCCACAAAGGTAAACAGTGCCGCCATTCTCCAGAATATCTCCAAGTTTGGTTGCAATCTGAACAATGCCTTCCGCCTGTTTTTCCATGACAGTCCGGTATACCTCCATGGAATTCTTGAGGGAAACCTTAAGCAGCTCGATGTCGGTCATGATTCCACCTTTGGTACAGTTCAGAAAAGCTTTTATAGTCTTCCGGGGTGCCAATATCGTAAAAGGGTCTATTGCTAAGTGTTGCAGCAATCTTTTGCCCCTTGGCAATCAAAATTGGAAAAATTTCTTTTTCCAGTGAAACAACTTTGTTTGCGGGAATGGCATCGACAAAACTTCGCTCAAACATGTAGGCACCGGCGTTCAGCCAGGCATAGCCTTGATCGTTACTGTTTTTTTCAAGGAAACCTGCGATGTAATGGTCATGTTCATCAAGGATTACGGTTCCATACCGGGCAGCATTTTCAAGCCTTGCAAGGGTGCAGGTGGCCTTGGCGCCAAATTTGATTTCCCCAAGATGTTTTTCAACCAGTTCATTGTGATCAAAATCAAGGAAGGTATCGCCATTTAAAATAAGGGCACGATCCTTGATAAAAGACTGGGCCAACTTTATAGCCCCTGCTGTTCCGCGAAGCTTGTCTCTTTCTTCGGAATAATCAATTCGCACCCCAAACCTGGATCCATCACCAAAGGTTTCAGCGATTTGTTGGGAAAGGTGGCCAACGCAAAGGACAAAGTGAGTGGCACCCTGATGTTTCAGAAGTTCGATTTGGATTTCAAGGAACGGCTTTCCCATGATCGGTGCAAGTGCCTTGGGCTTATCTGCAACAATTGATCTTAGACGGATACCGAGGCCGCCCGCAAGAATCAACACGGGGAAGTTTGAAAGAGGTTTATTCATGCGACCTCTTTGAATAATTTATTGCAATAAGCTGCTGCAAAGTCGCTATTGTTATGAACCACATTGGAACCCAGCGCATTTAAGCGGAAAGGAACGGGCTGATAATTCGCCAGCCGCTTTTCTAAGGCTGGTTTTTTCTCTGGTGGAATAAAGAACAAAATAAAACCGCCTCCTCCTGCACCGAGTAGTTTGCCTCCCAATGCGCCGGATTCGATCCCGGCCTGGTACATGGCATCAATATCCGGGTTTGAAATAGATTCAGACAGAGATCTTTTCAATTTCCAGGAGGTATCCAAAAGTTTACCAAAGTCTGAAATTTTACGAGTTCCACAAAGTATGTCGTAAGCCTGGTCGACCAAGTGCCGCATCTGGGCAAGGATGTGGAGATTAAATGAAATATTTTGTACTTGTTTCTTCGCAAGCTCTTCCGCTTTGCGTTTCGTGCCTGTGAAGAAGATCATCAGGTGATTTTCAAATTCCTCAAGGCGTGATTCAGAAAGTGAAACTGGGTTGACTTTAAAATCACCCATCTTTTTGAATTGAATAAGATTCAAGCCTCCAACCGCCGCAAAGGTCTGGTCTTGAACGCCAACAGATTCCTTGAGTACTTTTCGTTCGATTTCAATTGCCTGGTAAGCCAAATCCAATTTGGAAATATATTGTCGTTGAAAAGCATAAATTGCTTTTAATAAGCCAACTGTGAAAGAACCGGAAGAACCCAACCCGGTGCCCGCTGGAAGTTCCGCAGAGTGATTGATTTCAATATCTTTTTCCATTCCACACCAGCGCAGGCATTCTCGGAAAGGTGCATGTTCGATTTCATCAATTGAAGAAACGCATTCAACCTTGCGATAAGCGATGCGAATGGAATAATCAAACATTTCGCTGTAAAAGCGTGAAACAGAGAAAAAAGCCGCCTTATCAATGGCAGACCCCAGAACTGCACCACCATGTTTTTCAAAGTATTCTGGGTAATCAGTACCCCCGCCTAGAAAGCTGATTCTCAAAGGGGTTTGAGTGATTAGCATTACGGCCATTCCTTCAGCAAAAACTATACCAATTTTCCGGATCTTCATCCCTCAAGCACCAGAATTAGTCGATTGTAATAAAAAAAGGTTGAAATCAACAATAGCAAGGGATGTAAATTTGAAAATTAAAACAAAAAAAGTAAAAATCTTGCTGCAAAATACAAAATATACCATGCATTTATTTTTTAGAAGAAATGTGCAACGGGGCTAATTCCTATTAATTAAATCAATTATTCTTCGATGCAAAGGCTAATAAAGCCAATCCCAAGTTTTCGAACATCACTGCTATCACTTGAAATTTGGCGGGGAGAAATTGGGTTTAGGGGTATAAATTCGAAATAGTCAGTTGGATGGTTTTTTAAGTCCACATGTATGCGGTACTGTGTAACGCCGTGGGGCATTTTGTATCTATATTCAGTGTCATTAATTCGAAATAAAAAATCCTGATCCATTCCATAAAAAGGTTGAGCTTTTAAAATCACAGTAAATTTGTTTGGTAAAGGATTAAAAAAAGTAAATTTTATGGAGGGTGATAAATTTGAGTCCGACCATCTTCCCCAAGGTTCCAGCCAGGATAAACCAATATATGATTTCAAAAATTCAGGTAAATTAGGTTTAGTAAAATTAATGCCATCAGAATATTTAGCTGAATATCTCGCGCCGAATTTGTCAAAAACAGAATAAAACATGTTAATTATTTGTAAACTTGATAAGTTTTTAATATCAACATCCTGTTCAGGATCGACCTTAAAAAATACCACTTCCCCGTCTTCCCTGAAAAATGAAGGTGATGTTTTAAGCAATAAATTTAGTTTTTCAATGAGAGCATTTGCCGAATCAACATACCCCCTTCGATCAATATAAATTCCTGAAAAACCAAGTTTTTTTATCACCTCTAATTGTTTTTCAATGGGTTCAACAGAAAGTGCACGGTAAAAAAGATCTCCCTCTCGCCCCTTCATTCCGCCGAAACTCCATTTTAAGTTTTTCGAGTGAAGAAATCCTGAAACTAGATCATATATTTGCACCTTATTAACGGGTTCGCCTTCAGGAAATTTGACATATGGTAATTGATAAACAGCGCTGCCTTTAGGAAGTGAATTCTCGATTTGTCGCACAAAATCACGATCTTGAAGAAAAGATTTTTTTGTTTGAAGAATTGAATATTTATCTGCTTTGGCAGTTTGATCGTAAAGCCCAAAAATGCATATCAATATTGAAACTAATATTAATATGGTTTGGGAATTTTTACTGAAATATCGGTTGGTAAAAATTTGAATAAATAAAAATGTTCCTGTTAAAGCGCCAAACGCAATAAATATGCTAATCCGATTCCAACCCCTGATTGAAGATGAGATTGTAGATGAAAATAAGGATCCTAATCCGCCAATGGTCCCAAACATAAAAAGAATAAAAATTAACAATGCAAGGAATGCCAATCTATCGTCAACATTTCTACCGGAAAGTTTAGCCAGTAAAATCAAGCAAAGAACTAGAAATCCGATGCTCGCAACGAATCCGATAGATGCTGTTTGATTTTCATTGATGAGTGGCGAACGGCTGTTGTATTCACGTGAAATTTTATTAAGTTTTGCATTCCGATGGCCTACTCGTGGCATGATTAATTGCATAAACTTAAAACCATAAATTTCAGCTTCTGTACTACTTCTAATTGCAACTTCAGGATTTGTCCCATTTATTTTCTTATGGAGCATATTTGGGCCAATATTCATCAATACCCCAATAATTACAAACAAAATGGCTATAAGACCAGGATACATGGAATTGAAACTTCCATGGCGTGCAAAACTTGCAAGCGTTGCCGTGCTTATAATAATTATTCCAAAAAGCGCATAATATACTCCAAATGATGCTAATGCGATAAACAATAAGAAAAGGAGAATCCAATATTTTTTAAAAAATCTAGGGCTTATAGATGTTGGTAATAATGTCATGAAACCAACATAATAAAAAAGGGGAACAACGAAGTACCAAAGATAAAACATATGTTCAAGTCTTGTGAAGTGAAATGACTGGAACACAAATAAAATTGATGCCGAAAAAGATAAAGGTTTATTTAAACCAATGGAAATCAGGACGCAAAATGTTGCAATAAAAGTCGCTGGAAAACTTAAAAGAAAAAAAAGATTCAAGGCTGAGTGGTAATCTGTTACGAATAATCCCAATAGTTTTAAGATCAGTAAATTCCCGGAATCACTTCCCGGGTAATCCATGAAATTTGACCCAAAAGGATACCCGCTTCGTGGATTTTCAAAAATCCACCCTTCGATGGCTCGTTGTGCCATCCAAGCGTGACTTAATCCATCCACACTATAAATAAAAGGATATGAAAAGTCCGGAAGTAGGCCCTTTGGCCAGCCAGACATTAGTATACTTGCTAATTCAAAACAAAAAATTCCGCCAACCAGCCACCATTTCCAAGTAATCAAGAAATTTTTCCAAAATGAAATTGGCTGAGGAATTTCCTGACTTTTTATTTCTGAATTAAGCATTCATTTCTACTCAAATTATTGATTTATAAGTTGGTAGTTTGAGAAATTTTTAAAAATTCATTGTAATCCCTGATATAGTCTTCCGGGTCATAGCTTTCCGAAGCTAGCACCAGCATTACCGCGTCAGATGAGTATTTGTATTGAATACCCCAGATTAAAGGTGGAAGGTAAATTCCCTTTTCCGGAGAATCTAATACTATTTCACATCGACTCTTGCCATTATCAGCCACAACCGCGCAACTACCTTTGACACATATTAAAAATTGCTTACATTTGTGGTGGGCATGTTCACCCCTGGTTTTTTGGCTAGGGACATTATAAACAAGAAAATATCGTTTGGGTTCAAATGGTATATCTTTTAAAAATTCCCCCACGGATAAATCACCGCGCATATCTTTGAATCTGTTCATTTGGTGCAGGCTTACTTCACCCACGCCAATTTTTTTCACACCTATTAGATTGGATGAATCGGCAATAATACTTGTTTCGGAAGCGTTTTTATTATTTTCGACATACCCAACAATTTGGGCGGGATTGCCAATAACAATCGCATGTGCCGGTACCGACTTTGTTACCACAGCACCAGCACCAACCATGGCACCCTGGCCAATTCGTATTCCGGGTAAAAGCACCGCACCACCGCCAACGGATGCTCCGGATTCGACTATAGTTTTTAAAAATTGTTCAGGATAAACTTTCGATCTGGGAAATTTGTCATTAGTGAAAGTCACATTTGGCCCAATAAAAACATCATCTTCAATTACAACGCCATCCCATAAATACACGCCGGATTTTATAGTGACCCGATTTCCAATAATGACATCATTTTCTACCATACATTGTGCACAAATATTCACATTCGAGCCGATCTTTGCCTTGGGAAGAACTACCACAGATTGCCAAATCGTGGTTCCTTCCCCAATATCGGATGTTTGAACATCGCTATTGGAATGAATTTTAATTGGTTGTTTCATTTTGCAGACCTTGAAATTCCTGAATCAAAGAAACGATTGCCATGGGTCGTTTTTTTGTGTTTTCGTAGCTTCTCCACGCGTAGGTTCCTACCAAGCCTAAACCGAAAATATTTAGTGTTCCAAAAAACAAAACCACTAGCATTGTGGCGGCATAACCTGGAACAATTACGCCGCCAGTTAGCCTGGCCACAACAATAATGATTCCAAGGAGCATGGAAAGCATGCACCCAAACATACCAACACGGGTTAAAAGGCGAATTGGAAGATCGGTAAAAGCAAAAATGCTATCCATCATATAATCGATTTTTTTGACAAAAGTCCATGCTGATTTTCCCTCTAATCTGATTTGTCGTTCATATCCGATAAATTTTCTTCGGAATCCCAGCCAGAATACCAATGCAATTAAGGATGATCGGGATTCCTCAAGTTTAAGTAATTGGTCGCAGAAAACCCTATTACATCCAAAGATATCAACACCCCCTTCGGGCATTTCCGGTAAAATCATTTTTTTGTAAAGGAACCAAAATGCTGAAGCTGCAATCCTTGTTATTAATGGATCATTTCTGCTGTCTCGTGTTCCTATTGTCACATCGAATTCATTGGACCCAAGTACCTTGAAAAACTCCAGGATAAGTTCGGGCGGTTCTTGTAAATCCGCCGCCATTACCGCCAGATAGGTTCCTTTGGCGGAATTTAAACCGCTTCGAATCGCCGGAAATGAGCCAAAGTTTCTCGAGTGCAAAAGTAGTTGTGATTGATAATTAGCTGATGGAAGATTTTGTTTCAAGATCTCGAATGATTTGTCAGGGCTTCCATCCACAACAAATACGCATTCAAGATTTTTATCTAACTTTTGATTCAGGTTTTCCAAGACTGTTAAAAGCCTGGGTATGTTTTGTTCATTTTTATAAACCGGAATGACTATGGAATACTTCATGGATTCCACTCATTTACGGCAGATATTATTTTCCCAACATCTTTTTCGGACATTTCGGGGTAGCAAGGCAATGTTAGGATAATTTCAGAAAGTTCCTCGGTATTTTTTAAGGTTAAATCCTTGTATTGATTTTCGAAAAAAGGCTGGCGGTGGTCAGGTATTGGGTAATGAATGTCTGACGCGATTTGATTGAGTTTTAAATGTTCCTTTAATTTGTTCCGTTGTTTGCATTTTATCACGTATAAGTGAGCAACATAATTCTCTGTGATATTTTTTGGTGTTACAACCTCCGTATTTTTGATCTCTCTTGAATATCGGCTTGCTATTCCCCTTCTTTTTTCATTCATTAAATTTAAATGAGGTAAAAAAACCTGAAGAATAGCTGCTTGCATTTCGTCAAGTCTGCTGTTTCTTGCCCCAGCCATTTCAATTTTGTATTTGGAAGTCCATCCATATTGTCTTAGGCTTTTGACCTTAGTGAAAATCCCTGTGTTATTTGTGACAACTGCACCGCCATCACCAAGGGCGCCAAGGTTTTTGGTTGGATAAAAACTGAATGCCGCAGCATCCCCAAAGGTGCCTGTGAATTTATTGTTAATCTTTGCTCCGTGAGATTGAGCGCAATCTTCCAGTAGGAAAATGTTATGTTTAGAACAAAGGTTGGCTATTTCATGAATTTCTTGAATTGCTAATCCATAAAGGTGAGTAGCAACGACAGCTTTAACTCCAGCCTTTATGGCGCGATAAACTTCATCGATTGTTGTGTTAAATGTCTCGTTATCAACATCAAGAAAAAAAGGTTTGGCTCCTATGGCAAGGATTGCATTTAGAGTATATGCGCCAGCGTTTGCCACTGTCGCAACCATATCCGTTTTACAAATATCAAAGGATTTTAGCGCTAATTCGATTGCATCAGTCCCGTTTGCCACGCCAATGCAATGTTTTGCATTAAGATAGCCAGCAAACGCATCTTCGAAATTTCTAACTTCCGGCCCTAAAATAATCCATCCACTTGCTATAGTTTTATCAATAGCTTCTACAATCTTTTTTTTGTTGGAGTTAATTATTGTTGATAAGTTATTAAGCTGAATTTGCATGACAGGTCCATGTTTTGCCCTTAAGAACATTTATTTGCTTGTAGTTTTTCTATGCCATTTTTGCAATACCAAAAATAGATAGGTTTTAGCCACTTGAATGGAGCTTTAATAAAAAAAACCTTGTTAATTTTTTTTATTTGAACAGTAACTTTGTAAATCAAAACACCATATTTTTAAAAATAAGAGGAATTGAATTTTTTATCGACTCACCCTTGTGGGTGAATCTTTAAAATTAAAAAACAACTCGCAAAAGGAACTTGAATTTAATTTTAATATTTTCTATTTGATAAAAAATTTAATGCCATCATACCAATAAACCCAATAAACTAATATTTAAATAAATATTTTTGATCAATGATTTTGGTTTCCATGCTTATTGTACTATGGGAAATTGCAAAAAATAACGATAAGGATAAAGCAAATAATAAAAAAACCATTCCAAATTTATTTTTAATGAGTGCTAGAACTTCACTGGTTTCTCCGTTCAATCCAAGTGTTAAATAAATTAATAATTGCATGGGCAAAAAGAACCGGCTTTCTATTGCGCCAGGAACGATTGCAATGACTGGGAGTGTTGTTAATAATAAATAAACTGGCCAAAATTTATCAGCATGATTTCTTAATGAACTAAAGCTGATATTTATTTCACCATCCTGTCTGTCCAAAGATGGTTTGTCTGTTCGTGAATAAACCACCAAACCACAAAAAAACATGACTAAAAAACCACAAAGTGATTTTAAATTTCCAAATGCGTAAGGCTTGATGGAATAGATTTCGCCATCCCGGATATCAAAACCATTAATAATGTGCCTAGCGTATGCACCTGCGAAGAATTGTGGATGCTTTGTGAATAGTTGTAAATATTTTTTTATTCCCACGGCTTCAGGGGTGAGTTTTTCTTTTTCAAATATTTGAACTCCAGCCGGATCCATGGCATATATTCCGGCTCCTTCTTGAGGTGATATTAAAAAAGTTGAATATCGTTGTATAGTTATTCCCCACATTAGTTGTAATGCAAACAAGGATTTCTCACTAGCCTTGGCCTGAACGAAAGGAGAAAGTTTGTTGTAGTTTTTGAAATTGATAATCACCTGCGGGGCAGATGCGAGTGATCCTCCTGCCATTAAAAATAAAAACATCAATAGCTTGAAAAAAAATCCCATTCCTTGTCCAAAATGTAACGGGAACCATAAAAATATACCAATTAATGGAAATAAATAAATTGTTCTGGTGTTATAGGCGCCATATGCCAGAAAGCCAGCGGATGCAATTTTTGCGCAATTTAGTATCGTAATTGGTTGGTTTTTAAGAGTGAGAAGCATCGTGATAGAAATCGATATCAGAATAAAAGAAGGCAAGTCGCTTAAAGGATATAAAATAATACCTGGAAATAGTAAAACGGTTATGAATGGCGTAATCAATCTTCGTAAGGCTGTGGGTGCCCCTCCAAATATTTTAATATAAAAAATAGGGAAAAATATTGTAAATGCGTAAGCATATATGATTGCCGCATATATTCTGTATGCATGTGGCGTTTGGAGTTGTAATACATCTGTTAACCAGTGGGCTGGCCAAAGCAACATGGGGAAGAAATAGCCACCGAAGGAATCTTTGGGAAAGTTAATAAATATGTTGCCCGAGCTTAGTTTCCAATAGTCGCCTGAATCAGATGGAAAATAAATGATGTTTTTGTGTTCCTGAAATAAAATAAAAACTAATGTTGCTAAAAAAAATGAAGTTAGTTTTTGATTTTTATTATTTAAAAAATTAAAAAGTTTGCCGGTCATTTTTTGTTTTATCTCCGGGACTATTAAAACTTATGGGTAACATAAAACACTTATAATAGTGATGATTTAATGAATAACACAAATAAAATAATTTGGTGACCAAGTATGGTCTGATCTGCCCCCGAAAAAGTCCACGGTGTGTTAAGGTAGGATGTAGGTTTAGGAACCCCAAGGTGGACAGGAGCAGAAGATGAAGCAGCGGAGAAGATACAGCCGGGAATACAAGGTAAGTGCGGTCCAGATGACGGAGAAGAAAAACCTCACGGTAGGCGAGGTGGCTGAATCGTTGGGTATCGGTGAATCGATGCTTAGGAAATGGAAGAAGGAATACCAGGATGGGAAGTTAAATGCGTTTCCAAGAAATGGTCGCATGAGCGACAAGGATGCCGAGATAGCCAGGCTGAGGCATGAGAACCGCCGGTTACAGGCCGAGAGGGACATTTTAAAAAAGGCCACAGCATTGTTCGCTCGCCCCATGTAAGGCGTTATCAATTCATTCTGGAACACAGGAAGGTCTGGCCAGTTAGCTGGATGTGCAGTGCCCTGCTGTTAAGCGTGTCGGGTTATTACCGTTGGAGAAAGCGCAAGCCATCAAGAAGAAGCCAGAGAAGGCAATCCCTGGCGGTGGAAATCCAAGAGATCCATGGTCAATCCCGCCATCGGTATGGGTATCGCAGGATTCATGCCTGTCTTGTCCGCAAAGGCCGGAAGGTTGGCCGTAACACGGTATTGGGCATCATGAGGCGGGAATGCATCAAGCCGTGGTATGTAAGAACCAAGGCAAAACACAGGGAAATACAACCGGAATGCCTTGCGGCACCCAATCGTATTCAGCAACAATTCAAGATCGGCAAACCCAATGGGGCATGGTTGTCCGATATCACCGAATTGAACACTCCGGATGGCAAGCTGTATGTGGCCATTGTGGAAGACATGGGCAGCCGGAAGGTGGTTGGCCATGCCATGGGAACACGGATGACCACCATGCTGCCCTTGAGTGCGTTACGAAAGGCCTTGGAAGAACGGGATATTCCAAAGACATTGATCTGCCATTCCGATCAGGGAAGCCAATATAGAAGCAGGCAGTATCAAAAGGAACTTTCAAAGCATGGCATAAAGGCAAGCATGTCACGCCGGGGAAATTGTTATGACAATTCCCCTGCGGAATCCTTCTTTGCCATCTTGAAACGGGAGCTTGACCTCAGGCACATGGTTACCAGAGAACAGACCATTCTGGAGATCTTTGAATTCATCGAGTGCCTCTACAACCGCAAGCGAATTCATTCTGCCCTGGGATACCTTTCTCCCGTTGAACATGAATTGCTTTGGAAATCCACAACCACCAAGAATTCCAAGAACATGAAAACAGCAAACTTTACCCAACTAGTACACTCCTAACTCCCCGTGGACAAAATCAAGGGCAGTTTAAATAATAAAAAAGCATTAAGAAATATCTAACTCTACATTCAAAAATGAAGCACAAATATTTTTAAACCATGCGACTTGTTGGGAAACTAAATCAAATTGGTAAATATATTTTCCCGATATTTTTGGTGTTGGAATATTGCATTCAAATTCCACTGTTTTATTTGGTAAAAGCCCCCCTGTTTCTTCTATAGGAAGAGGATATGTAAAATAACCGGTCTTTATTAGGCCTGTTTCTTTTTCATGCAAATCTACACCTAACCAAACAGATCCAAAACTTTGGCTAGCGGGTAGCCATTTTAAAGTTCCAGTGTTTGTAATACTGAACTTGACTATGAAAGTTTCATTCGCATTCATAGTTTTCTTTATTTCAGAGGTTATTTTTATTAATGCATTAAGTCCTACGGTTGTCCGACTATCTTTGATTCCTTCACCCGTCCCTTTGTAAAGGAAAAATAGTCTTCGCGAACTATGCATGTAGTGTTGGCATGATTTTAAATATTGTTGGGATGTAAGGCCATTTTGTAAAAAATCATTAAATTCGTTTAAACCAACATAAAACGGTGTCGTATTGAATAAAGCTAATTTCAGATCCGAAAAACCAGCCCTTTTTGCGATCGCCCAAATATCTTCTATGATTACATCATTTTCAACTACTTGGTGTTTGCGCATTTCAAATTGAGCACCCGGTGACCAAGAATGAATGGGACCTGGTTCAGCAAATGCAGCAATACCACCATTTTTGAGCACCCGAAACATTTCAAAAATTATTTCTTCAGGGTTTGGTATATGATGGAAAGCGTCAATGCAAATGACCCTATCAATTGATTCATTTTTTAAATTTAAATTTCTGCCGTTGAAATGAAGAAATTTTGGTTTAATAAAACTCCCAGGGATAGGGTTTTTAGAATATCTTTCTTCAACTATTTTTAATGCTGACGCTGAAGCGTCGGAAACAATCATCTTTGCGCCTAAGCTGGAAAGAGCATAGGATGCCCATCCAGGTCCTGCCCCAAAATCAAGTATTTCCATCCCGCCTATCGGTTTTATTCCATTTATAATTTGTGAAAAAATACTTAGTAGTTCTGGAGTTTCGGAAATAGCGATGTAAGGTTTTCGTAGCAAGCCAGATAAATCATCAACATTTTTATAATAATCTTCAGCAGTATCGCATAATTCTTCAACTGAATATAGCAACATTAAATCCCGGACATCTATCGGGGTCGGTGACTCGATGAGTTCTTTTCGTTTTAATATTTTTTGTTCCGGCGTTAAAAATTCAAATTTTTTGGGGTCATATGATTTTTGATTTAATGGTGAGATTGGCTGCATATTTTTTTTTCTTGAAAAGAATTTAAAAATATTCATGCTTTTCCTTACATTTTCAATGGAAGATAAAATTAAATCCAAAATATAAAATACTGATTATTTTTGGTCAATTGGTAAATCTTAGGCTTGATTTTTATTGCTTATTGCATCATTAAAAAGCCAAGTTTTTGTTTTTTTAGATAAATCCCGCCATTTTGGTAAAACCAAATTGTCTAATTGGTAATACTTTTCCGAAGCAAAGGTATTATCGGTCATTTTCTTTATAGCTAATGATAGTGTTTCAGAGGTTATTTCCTCGATTTTAATCATGCCTTGTTCCGGTATTAATTCGATGCTAGGAATATGATTTCCAACTATAACGGGTGTCCCTAAACTTAAACTTTCTAATGGAGGTAATCCAAATCCTTCATTTTCACTCGCATAAATTGTACATCTGCTATTTATAATTGCATTACGCAATATTTGATCGCTTGGGGAATCAATCCATGAAAATAAGCTTTGTTTAGTTTTTAAATTATCAATGCGGTTCTTCATGGATTGATCCGGCCAGTTTATTGGTCCACATAATTGCAATTTTACTTTTGTTCCTTTATCCCAAATTTCTTCAAATACACTCATTATTTTTTCTGTGTTTTTCCTTGGACGAATATCACCAACTACCGTGAAGGTAGAATTTGAAGGATCAAAAGATTTTTTGTGGATCCCAAGGGTATCACTTCCTAAAGGCAATATAGGGCATGTTAATAAATTATCAGTTCTTGCTGCTCTGTTGATAAAGTCCCTTTTTGTTTTTTCCGAAATAAAGGCGCAGTTTGTTAAATTAATTATAAGTGTGAGATAAGGTGTACAACCAGTAAGTATATTTCTTGGAAAATATTCAGGGTGAATAAATGGTAGTAAATCATAGATAATAAAGTACAGTTGATCAGGACCTCTGGTTTGGATGAAATTTTTATAAAAGTTAATTCTGTTTTGATTGTAAAAAAGTTCAGGATTAAGAATGGCAAAGTTGTAATCGTTTGTAAACTCTAAGGGGTGTTTTATTTTTGTAAAACTTTTTATTTTCGATGTTATTGTCTGGATTTTTTGGTCATCTAGCCGAAAATATAATTTTATTAAGTCCAAGACTTTGGGTGGAAGAATATGGGCCTGCATTTTGTCATCTATAAATAACGGTATTAAAGGTGTAGTAATGTCCCAATTAATTAATAATTCATATAGAACTCTTTGTATTCCAGTTTTGTAGGGGTGAGAGATAAATTGGCTTATATCCAAATATATTTTTTTTTCTTTCATAATTTTGATTCCTGAATTCTATAAATCTAGAAGTTTCATTAAATCGGCTGCGTATTTTTTGAAATTATGCTTTTCAAGGTATTCTTTTCGTTCGATATTTAACCGATTTTGGTGTTTTTGTGCTTTAAAAGCTTCGTAAATGCTTTCAGCAATTAAAAGCGCGCTAATGTGATCGGGTATTCTTAATATAAAACTAGGTGAATTAGTTGCCTCTGCTAAATCTTTGTTAACTACTGTAGGCAAGCCAGAGCTAATGCAATCAAGTATTGCGCCAGATAGTCCTCCAAAACCATATGTCCGGAGTTGAACCGCAAAATCCGATGCCAAAAGGAAATCTTTGTAGATTTCTTCGGTCGTCCATCTGTTCAGAGTTATAACTTTTGTTGAAATTTCAAGATTTTCCGCAAGCTTAAGTAATGGTTCATTTAATATGCCTGTTTCTCCAACAAAATAAAAAGTTGCTGGGATACCCCATTTATTTAAAAAGTAAGTCGCATAAATGCAATCAAAAGGTGCTTTTGTATTTGTTACTAATCCAAATGTTGAGATAATAACATCTGTTAAAGATAAACCTAATTTTCTTTTAGTTGCAATTTTATGATGAATAGTAAGTTCGTTATCAGAAAAATGACGATACGAACTAAAAGGCAGATATTCCGAATTAAAGCCATACATTTGTTTGACTAATTTTTGTGTCACTTTAGAGTGGAAAATCAAGGGTTTGGATTTTTTGATGATATCATCAAGAAATAATGTCGGCAATAAGGATGGGTCTTTTAACCAGGTTTGACATTCAGCAATTTCAACTTTTCTATTTATCAAATTTGAAGCTTTTTTTGCAAATTGCTCATGCCCCATGTTCCATGCATATAGTTCAGCCATGCGATTGTCATGTTGAATGCACGCTCCGCCATATCTTAAATGATAATTTAATATTTTATTGTGAAAGTGCGAGTTTCCTAAGATTGAAACCACTTTATCGTATTCTCTTGAATGATATGGTTTCTCGCTCAAAGGGAAAATATTCCTTACCCCTGGAAATTCTTTTTTGGGAACGGCATCGGTAAAAACATCGACTACCGCTAGTTTTCCGATTTCCTCCAATGACTTGGCTGTATAGTCTGCTACTCCAGATTTATCCGGCGGAAACGGGGTTAAAAAAGCAATCCTTGGCTTTGATATTGTAATAGGTGTGTAAATTGAATCTTTAGCAGCTTTAATTTTTTTATTACAGAATAAAAAATTCCAAAAATTTTCGGCAACTATGTGTTCTTTGAATTTATCGACCAGTGGGGTTTGTTTTGTTAGTACCTTGGTTCTTTCAGCGGGGTTTTTTATCAGGTTTACAATCTTATCTGTAAGAGTTTTGGTGGAATCAAGTTGAAAAAGTTCATCCTCGTCAAGTAGTTCCTGGTGTGCTGGGATTTTAGATGCTAGTGAAGGGCATCCTCCTGCGATTGCTTCAATGACAGGTATTGAAAATCCCTCATTCTTTGATGGATTCACAGAAGCAAGGGCATTTTTAAAAAGATACTTCAAATCCCCGTCTGAAATTCCAGAAAAAAAAACTAATTTATTTGCGTTTCCACCTAAAATAACAAATTTTTTATGAAGATAATTCTTTAAATTTTCATTTATATTACCAACTATCAATAAACCAAAATCAGGTTCTTTTTTGTTGATCTCCGCGATTGATTCCAGAAGAAACTCTGGATTTTTCCTGGGATCTGATCCTGATATGCAAATCACATATTTATGTGGGGAGAAGCCAGAATCAATTGAGGTGGAAGGTTGCAGGTTTTCATGATGAAAGAAAATGTCCCTTATTGCACATCCTGTGATAATCATTGATTCTTTTTTGATGCCCAAAATCGATTTGGCTTTCAGGGCGGTACTGTTTGAAATTGATGAGTACAAATCAAATTTTTTCAACCAAATTAAATTTGATGTATAGGCTCTTTTTTGTGAAGAATTAGGGTAATAAATTCCATTATCTTCAGATTCAAGGGGGATGAAATCATAAATAATTGCTGCCGAGGTGATTCTTTCATTTTCAAGCATGGGGCCAAAGGACCATTGGGGATGGGTCATGGGAGAAAGAGTCAAGTAAAAGATTGATTCGTTATGCTTGGGTAATTCTGATACGGATGAATGGGTTTGGATAGAATCATATAAACTTGAGAAATTTTCTTTTAATGCTGGCAGTTCTTCGTCGACAATAGCTATTAGTTTTTTGACTTTATTTTTTCTCGCATGTTTTAAAAGTGTAAAAGAATGAAATCCAACGCCCCTTAACGCATAGTTTTCATCCTGTAGGCATCTTGAATCAACATAAACTATCATGCTTTTAGTCCATTTGCATCAATTCGATTTTTGAAATTCACCTTTTGATTCATCCATATGATTTGGCTGTTTTATAGAACTTTTTAAAAAACCTAAAATCATCCGATCAGTTTCAAAGCTTAAATCCTTCATGTTTTTTTGATGATCTTCAACAGTTTTTAAAAGCAAAGTGATGTGATGGTTAATGGAATCTAATTTTCGAGTGTTTTGTTCATTAAGCCGGTTGTATAACGGTTGCAGCACCTTTGTTAATAATTTGTAAGGGATATATAGAATTAGTTTAATGAATTTTTTCAGCATGAATTTGGTAACCTTCTATGTCATGCAACATTCAAAAAATATTTCCTATCCACTATTTCCAGTCCCGGTAATGGAAAAACAAAATTTCCCCCGTTTCTTATATATGATTCCTCTCGCTTGATGATTCCAGCTTTAAAATGCCAAGGCAGTACTATCAAATAATCGGGATTTAAGGATTTGATGGTTGATTCAGATTCAATCGGGATCAGGGTTCCTGGGGTAAAAGCCCCAAACTTATCTTCGTTAACTTCCGCTATTCCCTTGATGTCATTTTTGGTGATATCACAATACTGAAGAATTACATTACCCTTGGTGGATGCGCCATAACCGTAAATTTTCTTACCTTTTGCACTTTCAGTTTTTATGAAGTCTTTTAATTCTTTTTTATGATTTTCGACTCGCTTTAAAAATTCATGATATGGTGACATTGTGGAAAGTTTTAAGTTTTCCTCACTTTTTGTAAACTCATCAATTTTTTGTTTGTTCTCCAAATGCTTTGAGCTATTTTTTGCGACTGTTATGCAAAAACTTCCACCATTTATTTCGTTTAATTCCACATCAATTATTTTTAAATCAGCCCGGTCTGTCATCCATTTAATTTGCTTGAATGCGTAATAGCTAATATGTTCATGACAAATAGTGTCATATGCGTTCATTTCAAGCATGGTTGGTAAATAGCTTTGTTCAAAAACCCAGATACCATCATCATGCAAAATTTCATGTATATCCCTCATGAACTGAATAGGTTCTTCAAGGTCGTAAAACATTGCGATGGAAGTCACAATCTTTGCTTTTGCATTATTCATTACCTTTTTGAAATTACTTGCATTAAAAAAATCGGGAATTAATTTTACATGTTCAGGGTAATACCGCAGGAACTTTGTTCCGCTGGGATCCATTCCAATAAGTTTTAGATCCGGGGAATAATTTCTTAGTGAAGTGCTGTCATTGCTTCCTATGTCAAGAATTACATCGCCTTTTACTGGCTTAGCTATTGCCATTGCCAATTGTGCTCTTTTTTTTAAGTGATTTACCATGGATTGGTTTAATCCTGATCTGTAGCCGTAATTCGACCCATACATCGCATCAGGATTATAAGACTGTTTTAATTGAACTAATCCACAACCACCCTTGGTTTCTGAACATTTAACTAATTCAACGGGGCCAACAGCCACATTTTCTGAAGTTGATTTTGGAAATACGCCTGTTAAAGCCTGATTACCGAGATCAAAAATACTTTCAAGATTGGTGCTTTTACAAATTCTACAAGACTTGGTCGTTGTATATAACATGCTGGCTCCTATTAAAAACGATTTTTTGCTTGTTGATGCTTAAGCTGCGGTTTTGATTATGTTTTTCTTATCATGTAGTTTCAGATCCGAGTCCACCATCATTTTCACCAATTGTGGGAAGGAGACCTCGGGTTTCCATCCCAGATGTTTCTCGGCCTTGGTTGGGTCTCCAAGAAGCAAATCCACCTCTGCGGGGCGGTAAAACTTGGGATCAATAACCACATGTTTTTTCCAGTCGAGGCCTACATGGCCAAAGGCGATTTCCACGAATTCCCTTACGGTATGTGTTTCGCCGGTGCCAACCACGTAATCATCTGCCTTGTCTTGTTGAAGCATCAGCCACATTGCGCGCACATAATCGCCCGCAAAACCCCAATCCCTGCGGGCATCAAGGTTTCCAAGGCGAAGTTCTTTTTCCATGCCAAGCTTGATCTTGGCCACGCCATCTGTGATTTTGCGAGTGACGAATTCAAGGCCTCTGCGTGGGGATTCATGGTTGAAAAGAATTCCCGAGCAGGCAAACAGGTTGTAACTTTCCCGATAGTTCACGGTGATGTAATGGCCATACACTTTGGCTACGCCATAAGGTGAGCGTGGATAAAAGGGAGTGGTTTCTTTCTGGGGGGTTTCAAGAACCTTGCCATACATTTCGCTACTGGAGGCCTGATAGAATCTGGCCTTGGGGCAGGACTGACGAAGTGCTTCAAGAAGCCGGGTAACGCCCACAGCGGTAAACTCCGCGGTAAGAACGGGCTGCTGCCAAGACGTTGGCACAAAGGACATGGCAGCCAAGTTATAAACTTCATCTGGCTGAACATCAGCAAGAACCTTGGCAAGCGAAGATTGATCCAAAAGATCTGCTTGGTAGATTTCGATCTTGGAGCGGATGTGCTCGATTCTTTGCAGAGTTTCGGTGCTGGCTCTGCGCACTATGCCGGTAACGCGATAACCCTTGGTAAGAAGGAGTTCCGCCAAATAGCTGCCATCCTGCCCGTTAATACCAGTAATTAACGCTGTTTTTTTGCTTCCTGGTGTCATTCTCGATCTTCCTTGATCCATTCATGAAAACCCCAAACTGACAATTAAATAACTTAAATAGTTAAAATCTGTCAATGTTGGTTTGATTGCAGAGCAGTTAAGTTTGAGCTAATTCCGTTTATTTAATTTGCCGGAGTGCCAATGATATCCACCATAAAAGAAGATTGCATGGAGGCTAAAATTTCTTCAGCCGATTTGGTGGTGAAGGATTTTTTGTTGTCTTGGGGCAGGGGGATTATTTTGAATTCATATCCCAAGTTTGAAAAGATATTCAAATAGGTCAATGGATTGATTTTAGAAAACTTTTCGAGCATACCCGGAAAAAATTCCATGAATATTATGGGTCGGTTGTTGTTCAATGTGTTTAACATTCCTTGAATTGCTATGCCCTCGAATCCTTCAATATCAATTTTTATAAGGTCAATTCTGGTTTCCTTTGGAATAGTGGCATCAACAGTCACGGATTGAACTATTAGTTCGGGAATATAAGATGGATCAGCTTGGATGGACATGCAATTGCTTCCACCTGGTTCGGAATCCAAATAAATAAATTCTTCCTTGTCGGACACGGCATTTTGAAATAGTTGGATGTTTTTAAATTGGTTTTCCTGAATGCTTTTTCTAATAAGGGTGCAGTTAGTAGGATATGGTTCATATGCAAAAACCTTGCCATGAGTGCCGACAAGTTTGGCAGCTAGCATGGTGTAAACCCCAATATTGGCTCCAATATCCAATACATTCATGCCAGTTCTACAATAGGATTTAAATTGTTCAATAATCTGTGGCTCATATTCATTTAATCCAGCAATCCTTGAGCCGATTACCCAGTCGTCTTCACTTAAATACAAGTAAATGTCATGGATCTTTACCTTTTTTGGTGCTCTTTTAATTCTGCGCTCCCTGCTTTTATAAATTATGTCAAGAAGCTGATCTCTGGTTATTTCCTCGCAACGTTTTTCCCAGTATTCGATTTCTTCTAAAGTCATACTTCTATCAAGCATCAAGCTAAAACAATCCTTTACCTGTTTTATGGTAGCTTTGTTTGTACTTACAGTAGGTATTCCCAAAAATTTTTTGAGTGAATTTTTAAGGCTTGCAGGGATGAGATTTTTCATCGCGTTCCTATGGGCTTAAAATAATTTTATTGCTTTGTTACCACTTTTAGATTGCTCAATAGTTTTTGCACTTTTGTCTTTTAAACTTAAGTCCAAAAAACCTTGGTAATCTTGAAGGGTTGTTTCCGATAAGGGATTCCTGTTTTCAAAGGTATTGCCGGAACACAAGAAATTTTTGTTTACCTCGTCAATGATGAGGTGTTTTTCAGTGCAATTTATGCCATTGAAAATGTCAAGTTCATTCTTTGATCTTGGCCAGCAGATCATTATCTGTGCAGGGTCTTCCAGTAAAACAGCCTCAATATTTGCAATGGAATGAATGGGGGCTTGATTTGCCACATCGGCATTGAAGTATATTTCTGAATCAGCAACAAAATGTTTCACGCTTAATTTACTTTGTAATTGTTTTATGGTTTCCCTTATCAAAATGTTATCTAATGGTTCAAGGATAGGCCAAAGCCGTATCAGACAGCAACCTTTCGAGGATTTTTTAGAAGTTTGAAGTAATGATTGAATGGCATTCGTTGCTTTGGAGACTGTATTATTCCAGGTGAAGGAGCGCGCGAATTTTTTGCAGCTTTCGCTCAATATTTCTTTTGGGATGTCTAACATTTTTTCAAGGCATTGAGCCATGTTTTCTGGATTTGATGGGTCGAATAAACCAGCATCGGGTCCAGCGAATTCGGGCATCGATGACGTGTTAGAGATGGCGACCGGTGTGCCTGATGCCAAAGATTCCAAGATAGGCAAGCCCAACCCTTCATAAAATGAAGGAAAGAATAAAAGCCTTGCATTTTGGTAGAGTATTTTCAATTCCTCATCATTGGTGCGACCCGTGAACCGGATTTGGTTTTCAACTTTAAATTGAGATGATAATTGTTTAAGAGATGTGTTTTGTTCATGGTCCAGAGTGCAGTTAAGGACAAGGTTGAACTGTCCTGGATGCTTTAGATTGAAGCAGCCAAAAGCTGCTATTGCCCCTTCGAGATTTTTTCTGGGTTCCCACCTTCCCACATGGAAAAAGAACGGTTTGTCTAAGTTAAGTTTTGTTTTTAAATTGTTCCAAATATAAGCAGATTGAGGAATATTCCCATCTAAAAATAATTGATCTATTGCCCCATGGATGGTAACAAGTTTTTCTTTTGTTTCGGGAAATAAGTGTTCAAGGTCTCTGGAAGAATGATCTGAGATGGAAAGTATTAAGTCATTTTTAATCAGAGAACGAAGCCTGATGGCGTGAAAATTGAGGGAAGTACTGTCGTAAAGATATATATCTGGAAAAAGCAGTGGTATAAGATCGTAATATATGCTCGCTGTAATGGGCTTTTTACATCCAAATCGCGGCACCAAAAGCCATGGGTTCATATTGTCGGTGTTGATGTAGGCGTCAGGGGAAAAACTTAGAATCCAATCTGCGTAATGCTTTTCACAATTCATATGCTTTGCGTTAAGGCTGTTAGTAAATGGGAAAAGTGGGGTGTAATAAAGAATTTTTGTCTTAGTGTTTGAAGGATGCCAGGGTAGAAGGTCTGATCGAAGCGCCAGATAAATTTCATGGTTGTCTGGCATATCGCATAAGGCACTCAAGAAATTTTTCGTATATCTACCAATGCCGCTATCCCGGGAATTTGGGCTCTGCAGAGTTTGTCCATCGATGAGTAATCGCATTTTAAATGTTTGGGTTCGATTTCCAAGAGTTTTTTCTGTGAATCATATTTGCAGGTGGATTGTTTACTTCGAGTGTCTCGACCCGGTTTTTTAGTGTGTGAATCTCTTGATTAAGTTGCGTTAATTTTAATTCAATAAGAGCTTCAATTCTTGATTTGATATAGTTCCAAGGCTTCCGGATTATATTAGCGATTAATTGTCTGAGTGATTTTCTTCCTTTGGTTTTGGATGGTTTTGGACAGTTTGATTGAATGATCATATCCGGGCAAATGGCCCGGATATCATCGACATCAATTTTAAAACCATTCTTGATTTTACCTGCCAGAACATCTGTGCCAGTCCGTTTGCCAAAATTGCAGATCATAAAATCACGCTACTTTGGAAAGATTTTCCTTTGTGGATTTAGTTAGTTGTTTCAAATCCGAGTCCACCATCATTTTCACCAATTGTGGGAAGGAGACCTCGGGTTTCCATCCCAGATGTTTCTCGGCCTTGGTTGGGTCTCCAAGAAGCAAATCCACCTCTGCGGGGCGGTAAAACTTGGGATCAATAACCACATGTTTTTTCCAGTCGAGGCCTACATGGCCAAAGGCGATTTCCACGAATTCCCTTACGGTATGTGTTTCGCCGGTGCCAACCACGTAATCATCTGCCTTGTCTTGTTGAAGCATCAGCCACATTGCGCGCACATAATCGCCCGCAAAACCCCAATCCCTGCGGGCATCAAGGTTTCCAAGGCGAAGTTCTTTTTCCATGCCAAGCTTGATCTTGGCCACGCCATCTGTGATTTTGCGAGTGACGAATTCAAGGCCTCTGCGTGGGGATTCATGGTTGAAAAGAATTCCCGAGCAGGCAAACAGGTTGTAACTTTCCCGATAGTTCACGGTGATGTAATGGCCATACACTTTGGCTACGCCATAAGGTGAGCGTGGATAAAAGGGAGTGGTTTCTTTCTGGGGGGTTTCAAGAACCTTGCCATACATTTCGCTACTGGAGGCCTGATAGAATCTGGCCTTGGGGCAGGACTGACGAAGTGCTTCAAGAAGCCGGGTAACGCCCACAGCGGTAAACTCCGCGGTAAGAACGGGCTGCTGCCAAGACGTTGGCACAAAGGACATGGCAGCCAAGTTATAAACTTCATCTGGCTGAACATCAGCAAGAACCTTGGCAAGCGAAGATTGATCCAAAAGATCTGCCTGGTAGATTTCAATCTTGGAGCGGATGTGCTCGATTCTTTGCAGAGTTTCAGTGCTGGCTCTGCGCACTATGCCGGTAACGCGATAACCCTTGGTGAGAAGGAGTTCTGCCAAATAGCTTCCATCCTGCCCGTTAATACCGGTAATTAACGCTGTTTTTTTGCTTCCTGGTGTCATTCTCGATCTTCCTTGATCTGATGTAAATGAATTTAAGGCTAAGTCTAATCAAATTGTAAAAATTTGGTCAAGTGGGTTTACTGGGCAATTAGTCCAGTTGAAAAGGGCTGTTATGAACTTCCTCGTGGCGAATTTCATCCACGGGCTCTTTTTTACCCCAACCCTTGTAAAGTTTGTTTGGGCAATTGAATACAAGCCCCTGGCCTGTTCCAACATTTTTATAAGCGTGCACAACACCCGGAGGCACAATAAGCAGCATGGGTTTATCAACCCCAACAACCTGGACATCCTTGACCCCATGAGTTTTGGAGTTTTTCCGTGAATCCCAAAGGTAAACCTTGAAATTCGAGGGGCCTATAAAGCAAAAACAGTCCGCTTGCTCATGATGCTCATGTGGACCACGCGCAACCCCAGGTTCGGTCATGGAAATATAGGCCATGGTTGGATGAAATTCTTTATCAAGTTCGTCGTGTCGAAAAAGTTCGCATAGCCAGCCGCGTTGGTCTTTAAAAATCGAAAGGCTCTTCCAGATAACCCCGTCAATTTGTCCGTTTTTGAATTCCATGATTCTTAATCCTTCCAATGGTTATTTAGTTGGGTAGCGTTCCGAGAAGTATTCTTTGTATACCTGCTGGTTGCCAGGAAACCTGTTTCAAGCTTGCTGGAAACAAGAAAGTATCGCCAAGCTTGATATGTATTTGGTGAGAATCCGAGGTTAGAGTCCCTTCCCCTTCAAGAACCATTCCAATCTGCATGTGTCCTTCATTTGATAGCATTTGTTTTGTGTCAGAATTCAGAACATCTAGATGGAAGTAAGGTGCTTTAACTAATGTGCAACGTGACTCGTTGGGATTGTTTTTAACTGGATGAACAGGTCCCGAGGTCCAGTCAATACAAGCCATGGACTCCTCGAGGTGCAGTTGACGGCTTTTGCCTTGGCTATCCTTGCGATTCCAATCAAACAACCTGAAAGTTGCGTCACTGGTTTGCTGAATTTCAGCTATCAAAACCCCACCGCCAACTGCATGAACCGTTCCAGCGGGAAGGTAAACGCAGTCGCCCTTCTTGGGGGTGAATTGATGCAATAATTCTCCCACGGTTCCTGCAATGGATGCATCCCGAACCTGCTGGGGAGTTACTCCAGGCAAAAGGCCGGCAAATATTTTGGCAGTTGGCTTGGCATCCAGAATTAGCCAAGCCTCGTTTTTTGGGCCTTCGCCAGGCCATAGCGTTTTTACCTTGTACTCATCCGGATGAACTTGAACCGAAAGCCAATCGTGTGCATCAAGGTATTTCACAAGCCAGGGAAAACTTGAGTGGCTGGAATTTTTTCCAAGAAGTTCCTTAGAATTTTCCCGCATTAAATCCCGCAGAGTTTTGCCTTGAAGGGGGCCTTCTGCAACCACGCTAAGATGGCTGGGATGATCGCTGATTTCCCACGATTCCCCGTAGTTTTCTGCACTTGGCAGATTGCGTTTCAGTTCTGTTTCAAGGGTTCTTCCGCCCCAAATCATAGGCCGGTGAAATGGCTGGAATAGAATAGGGGAATGGAAGGCGCTGAGATTCGTCATTAGGCTGCTGCTGTCTCTGGTTTTACAGAATTCATGTAGGCGCCGATCACATCCTGGGCTTTGCCAAACATCCGAACTGAACCATGGTCCATCCAGATTGCCCTGTCGCAAAGTGTTTGAATTGAGCCCAAGTCATGGCTGACCATTACCATTAAATGCGCCCGTGCCATCATTTCCTTCATGCGGTTGCGTGCTTTTTCCTGAAAAGCCAGATCGCCCGCAGCAAGGACTTCATCAACAAGTAGAATTTCAGGATCAATGGATGTGGCTATGGAAAATGCCAATCTTACCAGCATACCGGCTGAGTAGTAGCGAACAGGCATTTTCAGGAAGTCACCCAACTCGGTGAAATCAGCAATAGCCTGACGTTTCTTGGAAATGGTTTTTGGCGTTTCGCCCTGAAGATAACTTCGGAAGGATATATTTTCCCAACCGCTTGCCTCGGGTTCAAACCCCAAGGCAATTTCAAAAAGTGAAGAAACCCTTCCTTCGATGATCCTTTTGCCCCGGGTGGGCTGATATACACCTGCAAGGGTTTTCAGCATGGTGCTTTTGCCAGCACCGTTATGACCGATAATGCCTAGTCTTTCCCCTTGTTCCACGCAAAAGGAGACGTTTTTCAGGGCATGGACTTCCATATTTGGCCGGGTTTTGTTGGTGAAAATCTTCCCAAGCAAAAACTCCTTCAGGGTGATCACATTGCATGATCTTACCTTGAATGTCAGGTCCACATGATCCAGTTCTAATCGTGCCATTCCAATGTCCCGGAAATTAAAGATGGAAGATGATTCGCTTTTCCCAAGAACGAAGCAGGGAATAAGCAAGCGTGTAAGTAAGGGCGGTGATTGCCAGAGCCACCCCAAACGTTTCAAGCGAAGGCGTTTTCAAATAGATCAGTGGATCCCTTATAAGTTCCAAAAATGGCGATATCGGGTTGAGCTTGAGTAAATAACCGACTCTTCTTCCCTCCAGCACCGAGGGAGGATACATGACAGGGGTCAGGTAAAAAAGAATCTGCAGGCCAATCTCGGAAATATGTTTGGTGTCACGAAATATCACGGTGAACAGGCCAAAGATGATTGATAAAGACCACGCCAGAATAAAAATCATCAAAATTGTGGGACCCAAAGTCAGAATGGGAACAATTCCAGGAAAGCCCAAAAACCAAAGGCTAAGGGCCACAACAAGCAACATTCCAACGGTAAAATGGAAACCCGAGCCCAATACGGTTCGAAGAGGGTAGATAGCCATTGGGGTGGGGTGCTGCCGAATGTAGGCTTCAGCGGCGAAGAAACTGTTGCAACCCATTGTGATGCTGTGGGTTAGGAAATTCCAAACAGTCATTCCTGAAAGAAGAAATGGGCCAAAAAAGCGGTAATCTTGCTGGAAAATTCCCCCAAATACCACGCAAAGGATGGTGGTCATGGCTATAGGGTGTAAAAGTGACCAGCCCATACCTAAAACCGAACCCCTGTAGCGCTGTTTCAAGTCGTTTTGTACGAGGGAAAACCAGAAGTAACGGTAATCCCATATTGAACTTAAGTACGATAACATGAACTCTTCAAATTCCTTTCCGAGGCAATCGGAATCTATTCCCAAAGTGGGTGTTACCAATACTTTAAAAAAAAATCAATTCATCCTTGGAGTGGTAAGAGGCGTTAAAGGAATCCTGATATGCCAGTTTTTTGGTTGCGGTAGAATAGCCAGAAGAATCGAAAAGACACGGATGTCGCAATATTCCAATTTTAAGGTGGTTGCAAAAGAGTGGGAAAAGCGAATAATTTGCAGCGCAAGCTATTTATCTTTTAGAATTTAGTGTTTGATAGGGTAGGCAGATTCTCTGCCAGCCTTGTTTGGAATTTCGAAAAGGTCAGGGGCTGTTCCATGAAGAGAACTAAGCTGGTTGCTGGTGCGCTGGGTGTGCTTGGTCTGGGTGCGATCATAGCAACGACCGCCAAGGTTCTTGGTGAAGCTGGCAAGGGCAAAGGTAACCAGGATTTGCGAAGCACAGGCTTGTTGCAAAATCCTCAGCAAGACAGGCAGTTCGAGGCCAAGTACTCGGAATGCCGGTTCACCGGCCTGCCTTTGGTTTCCTACAAGACCCAAAACGGCGACTCATTTTTTGCATTGCAGGTTCAGCCGAAGCTGGAAGCAGTTCAAAAATCGCCCCGCGACATTCTTCTTTTAATAGATACTTCCGCCAGCCAGGCGGTTGCCCCGATTGAAACATCGAGAAAAATCGCATCCATGCTGGTGGATAACCTTGGTGCGGAAGATCGCCTTTCCATCTGGACTGTCAGCAACGATAGCAAGGATATTTCCAGGGGGTTCAAATCCAAAAAAGATCTTCAGGATTCCCTCGCGATGCTTCAAAAAGAATATGCATCGGGTGGAACAAATTTGAAAAAAGGCCTGCAGGATTCTCTTCAGAGTTTCGAAGCGATTGATGGCAGAAAAAAGGTTTTGCTATTCTTGGGTGATGGTATGAGCGTCGCGGGGCCCATTGATGGTGCCGACCGCGCTTCTCTTTGCGAAGAGATGGTTCGCAAGGAAGTTGTGTTTTACCCCATGCCTATTGGCCCCAGGTTGGATCCAACCAATTTGCACGGCCTGGCATCCGGTACAGGTGGATTATGCCTGAGGTTATTACCAGGCGATTGGCTGAACGATTTCTTCAAGAGGCTGCAGACGGCAATGGATGTGCCTGTCATGTATCCTTCAGGTATTTCCCTTCCCAAGGAAGTGACAGAATTTTATCCCGCGAAACTACCCCCGCTTCGTTCGGATGCGCCAACTCTGGTGGTCGGAAAGACTCAAGGCAAGCCGGTGTTTGAATACCAGGTGCAGGGCAGGGTGGCAGGAAAAGAAACAACTCTGAATTTCAAGGAAAATCTTCCCGCTTCTGAACCAGAGAACTACTTCCTTATTCAAGTTCTTCAACAATGGAAGAACCGAAAAGATGTTCCCGCTTTAATTCAGGCTGACAGGGCTCTGGCTTATGCTGCAGAGCAAAACCAAGTCGCAGTAAGTGACCTGAAAGAAAAGGCAGAATGGGCGCTAAGGGAAGACAAATTTGATGCTGCTTCCCGGTTGTTCAACCAAGCCCTAGATATCGACCCGCAAGATCCGGATGCCAAAAACGGCGCCAAGCTGGTTGAAAAACTACGGGATAACAAAATTACCATCCAGCAACTTAAGAAAGACGTTCAACCCAAGCAGGGTGAAACGGTTGTAAGACTTGGTGCGCAGGGTAAAAAATCCCTGGTTCCTGTGGCTCAAATTCCAACAGAACCTGAAAAAGCAAAGCAGCTTCCAAAGCCAGATATTGCTCAGGATGATCTTCTCAAGGAAATCGAATCCCGTAGGGCGGTTGCAGACCAGGCTGCCACCCAAAATGTGGATGAGTTGATTCGTCGCGCCAACCGCATGGTTACTACCAGCCCAGATGAGGCGGTAGAGGTTCTGAAAAGAATCTTGGAATCAACCCAGACTAATCCTGATATTAGCCCTAAAACCCAAACAAACCTGACGGGAAGAATTGAAAGAGCCCTTCAAGCGGTTACCCGTGAGGGTCGCAGAGTGAAGAGGGATCAGGATGAACGGCTTGAATTAATGGCCAAGGCAGATGCTCGAACTGCCCAAGCCAAAATGGCTCAAAATGTTCAGGATCGTGTACGGGAACGAATGAGGGTTTTCCATAATCTTGTCAATCAGGCCAAAGAATTGGAAGCCATGAAGCAGGCCGATGGAATTCGGCAGGATATGGTGAATCTTGGCCTTCCGGTACCCCAGGCTGTAACTGCTTCCTATGCATGGGGCCAGAGGGCGTATTACCTTCGTGAATTACGTGACTTACAGAGAATTCGGGACGACAAATGGCTGGCCACCTTATTTGAAGTGGAAAGATCTCATATTCCATTCCCGGATGAACCACCAGTGGTCTATCCTTATGGCAACCATACCACTGAAATATCTGGTGCTTTTAACGATTACAAATCGCGTTACAAAAGCTGGGCCGAGTTTTCTGATTACCGAAAAAACAAATATGATGCGGCTGGCTTTGGCGGGCCGGAAGTTCTTCCCCGTACCAGGGAACTAAAGAATTCACTTTTGAAACAAGTCCGTTATGCTGGCCTGAAGGATGGCGACTTTAAACTATCCGAAGTGTTAGATCAGCTTGCCAGGGTTTACAACTTGGAATTTGACATCAATGAAAAAGCTTTTGCGGCTGATGGTGTCATGGATGTGATGAACCAGGTGGTTGCCTCGGCTGACAAGCCACTTCCTCCGATTAATGGTTCCATATCCACGGTGTTAAAGAAAATTCTAGGCAGGGTTCCTGCGGGTTCCACTGCAACCTTCCTGCTTCGCAGGGAGAGTATAGAAATTACCACGGGAAATGCCGCTATAGCTGAAAAAGTGGTTCGAGTCTATCCTGTGTCGGACCTTATTTATCCGCCGCCCAATGCTTTTAACCAGCAACAAGGCCTGCAAAACGCAACACTTTTTGGTTATGCAGGTAGCTTTGGTTTTGCCGGACAAGCTGTTGCCAATCAAGGCCTTGGTGTTGCGGTAGGTGCTGGCCAGTTAGGTGCCCTTGGTGGTATCGGTGGTCTTGGTGGCCTCGGTGGCGGTGGTATGCTAGGTGGTGGTATCGGTGGTATGTTTGGCGGTGCTAATATGCTTGGTGGTAATGCTGGTCTTGGCCAGGTCGGTGGCTTTGCGATGCAAGGTGCCGGCGGAAACTTTGGTCAGACTGGTGGTGTTGGCCCGCAAGGCCAGTTCGGTAATGTTGGTTCCCAGTTCGGCCAGCAAGGTGGCAACTATTCCGATTACCTGATCACCATTATTCGAAATGTGGTTGGTAATGGCGATAAGGATTGGGCCGGTGCGATTACTCCCCCGGGTGCCCAACCAGCTGATCCTCTTGCTGACCCTAATGCTGGTCCTGAAAAGAACCAGATTGGTTACTATCTTCCAGCGGATGCCCTAGTTATCAAAGGAACTTCACGTGTTCATACCAATGCTTACCAACCAGTAATTCCTGGTGCAGGTGCAGCGGCTGGTATGGGTGCGCTTGATAAGCCCAAGGATGTCCAGGTTGCCAACAATAATAAGGCTGGCAACAACAAGGCTCCGGCTGTAAATGGTGCTAATAACAAGCCGAATAATGTTGTTGCAGCTCCAAAGCTGGACCCAGCCAAGCTAAAGGTTGATCCACAGGCTTATTGGCAGGAAGCTTTGGAAAAGGGCGGCGATAATCCTTCCATGATCATTGCCATCGCTGACTTCCTCGCCATGAACAAGTTCTTTGACCAGGCTGCAGAGTTTCTTAAAGCCAACATCCGCAAGGGTGTGGTGGTGCAGCCTTGGGTTTACGAGGCACTTGCCATCGCCTTAAGAGAAAGCGGCGCAGCCCCTGCTGAAATTGAAAGGGCAGAAGTTGCTGCAGTGGACTTGGGACCTGCGGATGGCGCAGCCTTCCTGAAGGCAGCAAAGGCAATGGCGGAAATGAAGCGTCATTCCATGGCCCTGGCTTTCTGCAAGCAGGCTTCCCAGTTGGAACAAAATACTTCCGCACCTTTCGAGGCGGCGCTCACCTATGCTGAACAAGCTGGCGATGGCAAGGCTTTGGAATGGGCGGCTTCCAACCTGTTAGGTAGGGATTGGCCTGTGGAAAACAAGGAACTTCATGACCTTGCCCGTGTAAAGATGGAAGCCTACCTACGCAAGAATAAAGATCAGGCTCCTGATTTTAAAATGCAGGGACAGCGTGACCTTGTCATCAAGCTGGCCTGGCAGGGTGATGCAGATTTGGACCTTCAAGTGAAGGAACCTGTTGGCAGTCTGTGCAACCCAACCAATGCACAGTCGATTGGTGGTGGTGTGCTTCTGGGTGATTCCCTCAAGGAAACCAACCTGGAAACCTACACTGCTGCAGAAGCCTTCCCTGGCAAATACGAAGTGCGCATCAAGCGTATCTGGGGTAAAACTCTGGGTGACAAAGCACAACTGCGTGTGATTCGCAACCAGGGTGCCGCCAACCAGACCGAGGAAGTCATCTCTGTGGATATCTCCAAAGAATCCCCTGTGGCTATCAAGTTGGAAAAGGGCAGAAGGAATGAGCTGGCCTATGTGCCTCCTCCATCCTTAAGGCCTTCTTCCCGCAGTGAAAAACTGACATTGGTCAGCAAAGATATCCTGACCCAACTGCGAGACATTGCAGATCCTGAAATCACGGGAATTCAAAAGGGCAACACGATTGCTAATGGTGAAATTCCTGTGGATGTGGTCAGCAATGGTCCCTCAGGCAAGCAGGGTGCAGACCAGCTTCTGTACCAGACCAGGGTACAGTCTTTCATGAAAAACACCCTGGAAATGACCGCACAGGTATCGATGAGTGCCGACCGCAGGAACATGAGGGTATCTCTTACTCCCAAGTTCGAGGCGATGGGTGCCTACCAACCTGGTAGCACTGTGGTTACAAGCTCGGTCATACCGGGCGGTAATTAATCCGGCCTAATGATAAATTTTGAAATGGGGGAGGGTGTTATAACCCTCCCTTTTTTCATTCATCAAACGCTCATAAGTGCAGGTTGCCACTTTGAACATACTAAACGAGTTGGTATGATTAAGTAACTTTCTTAGGTCTTGAAGATAACCTTTGGGTGCCATGTTAGCTTTTCTTGAAGTAGTTTCCGGAGCAAAGGTTGGTCAGAGAATTCTGATCAAGGAAGGCAATTGCGTTCTGGGAAGATCCAAGGAAGCCATTATTCGCATTCCATCCTCCAGGGTAAGTCGCAAGCATTGTGTATTTATCTGGCGGAAAAACCAGTTGTTTGTGGAAGACCAAGGCAGCATGAATGGAACTCTGGTGAACGGGGTTGCCATTCAAAAACCGACGCTGTTAAGGGAAGGCGACAACCTTTCCGTGGGTCCGGTGGTTTTCAAGATAGTCATTCCAACCTCGGTGGCAGAACCAATCCGAGAACCATCATCCTCCAAGCCTGTTCCCGCGAGTGATTCTGACATTCTCAGCGTGCTTGAACCCAAGACAATGGAAGATATTGATGTGGAAAGTGGAGATGATATTTTCGCCCTCCTAGATGATGAATCTCAGAATACGGTGAAACCAAAAGCCAGGAGAAACAAGACTGAGGTTGGTTCCAATGAGTTCAAGGAAGTGAACGGGGATGTGATTCCCCCATTGCCGGTTGATGAGGATCTTTCCCTGAAATTGGGTGATGGCAAGGATCTGCGCGATATTCTTTCGCAGTTGGAATCCCTGGAAGAAGATTAAGCCTCAGGTGGCTTTCAGTTTTCTCAACCGGGCAAGATACATTCCCGGTATCAGTAGCAATAAAATCAAAAATCCTGTGTTCCCTGCAATTCCGCATGCCAGAATCGAGTCCAGCCAGATCATTTTTCTAAGGCAGGAAACCACGGCCTTCTGTACCATTTCCGGTGTTGGCTTCCGAATTGCCTCTATTAAAGGTTTGAAAATAATTATCCCCAAACCTGTAACCAGGTAAGGATAAAACCAGGGTGCTTGAATAGGCCCGTTCATGCTGGATGGCACAACCATGGCAATGACCATGGAACTTGCGATGATAGTCGAAGCAAAAATAAGGCTGGTTCTTGAACTGATGGTGTGCTCTTCCCGCGCAAAAAGGGTTATTCCACAAACATACACCCCAACAGCAATCGCTTGCATCCAGGCTGTTTCGCTTAGATGAGGTGTGATAGCAACCCAACCCAGGAGGACATTTAACGCCCTGCAAGATCCCATCAGTATGGGACCTATGGGGAGATGTTTTCCGCCTGCATCGTAGGCGAAAATCATCACGATAAGTGCCAAGGTGATGGCTACTGACAAACCGGAAAAATGATGCAGCCATTCCACAACCATGATGAACACCAAGGCTGCCATCATGAGAAGGGATGCAAATCGCATGGCGGCCGATTTACTGACTCTGCCGGAAGGGATCGGTCTTTCGGGGCGTTCACGCTGATCCAGGCCGGCATCAAAATAATCATTCCAAGCCATGCCGGAGGAGTACAAAAGGGCTGATGCGAATAGTGTCAGTAGGAAGGAAAGGATCGATTCCCGATTCATTCCAGCGGAAATGGCACCCAGGCAGATGTTTCCCAACGCCGAGGGAAGGTTTGGCAGGCGAATAAGTTCCAGATAGGCGCGCATGCAAAGGTTTCATCAAAAAGAAAAGCCCCGCAGGTGATCGCGGGGCATTGTTTTTCAAAAGGGTCAGACTACTTTTTATCGTCTTTCTTTTCTTCCTTTTTGGCCTCTGCCTTTTTATCTGCTTTGGCCTTGGTTTCCTTCTTTTTCTCTTCTTTTTTGGTTTCCGCTTTCTTGTCTTCTTTCTTTGCTTCTTTTTTGGTGTCCTTCTTCATGTCTTTCTTGGGTTCTTCCTTGGGGGGATCAGGAAGCTTGATATCATCGTAGCCAAGGTTGGCATCGACGCCCGCAACCGATTTCTTCAGGCTTTCCACGCCCTGTTTGGTGGCCTTGGTTTGCCACAGGAAAAGCTTCTTCAGTTTTTTCATACCTGCAAGCTGGTTCAAGCCGGCATCTGTGACTGCTGTACCATAAAGGTTCAGGTATTCAAGATTGGTAAGTCCCTTGAGTTCCTCCAGCCCTTTGTCGGTGATCTTGGTCTTTTCCAAATGCAAATGAGTAAGTGAGTTCATGCCTTTCAGGTGAGCCAGCATGGGGTCGGTCACCGGTTGGTTGCGAAGGTTCAATCGAACAACGCCTTTGAGTTCCTTCAATGGCAGTAGATGGGCATCGCCGAACTTCTCATCGGGCTGCAGGTAGGAAATGTCCAGGTGGTTATCATTTTGGGCAACTTCCTGAACCAGGGCACCCATCTTTCGTAACGATTCCATGGCTTTCAATTCCGCGGGGGTTCTCTGCGGTGCCTTCTCTTTTTCCTGCGCACCGACAAGACTGCTGATGGACAACACTAGGAAAGCAAAACCCAGAAAGCGCATGTTCGTTGCTCCATAATGGAAGATTCTAGTTCGGCAGACTGCCTTGCTTGGAAGCACAGCCGCCCATGGTAAGAACTTGTTTATAAGGTCTGAATGCTTGTAGTGCAAGAAATAAGATTTGTGGAAGCTGCCAAGCTGGTAAGCGAAGAATTGCATGGGAAGATCATCCCCATGGGTTTGTTGTTCTTAACCAAGGTGTCTAAGCTGGAAAAGTTTGAAACCTAGCCAGTGCTGGGATTGCCCGGTAACGAATAAAAGATCACAACCTTATAAATGCGAATGGATTAAGGAAAACTCTTGGAGTGATTTTGACAGGTGATAGGAAATCATGTATACTGTACAAAAGTATATTTAATGTGTTACCTATGATGTGAGTGAGGCCCATGGAACCGTGTGAAACATCAACAAATTTTGAACCGGGTTTGATCTCCGCTACGCCACAGGCCAAGAATAACATCGGGAGTTGTCCCTTATGCAGCGGTGATCTTTGTGTGCTTGGCGGGTTTTCCAAGTGTTCTCGATGTGGCTTTGCAATTTGTCAGGGGTGTGGCGACTCGGTCGGTTACCAGGATGGTTTTTGTCACGATTTGGCAGACTAAATCAAGGAGGAAACAATGTTGGTTCTTACCAGGAAAGAGGGAGAGAAGATTCACATTGGCAAGGATATTGTCCTTACCGTGCTTGAAGTGAAGGGAAACCGAATCCGGCTTGGTGTGGAAGCACCTTCCAACCTTTCCGTACTTCGCGGAGAGTTAGTCGTGGATGCACAGTCCGGTTCTCCGGCAGCAACCCCTGTCGATAAACCAGTTTCCAACCCAACCACCTTGGTGTTGGGTGGCGCTCACCAAAATAATTAGTCTTTTGCAAGTTCTCTGCAAGCGTCTGCAAGTTCTCGCGCCTGTTTCTCGCTTAATGCTTCTGTGATGATGCGTACGATTGGCTCGGTATTACTGGGCCGAAGGTGAACCCATTGATTATCCCAGGAAAGTCGCAACCCATCCTTCTGGTCCACACGGGCATCCGGAAACCTCTGTAATACTTTCTGATACCAAGCCTGCAGGATTGAGGTATCCATGGTAAGTTTGTCCTTATGGATGTGATACGCTTCCAAAGACTTTGCCATTTGACCAAGGGATTTGTTCTCCCTGGTCATTAATCCCAATATTAAAGCCATGCCAATGAATGGGTCCCGTACCCAGCCAATGCGCGGATCGATCACTCCGCCATTTCCTTCACCACCAATCACCGCTTTCTGAGTGATCATCAGGTCGACCACATTTGCCTCACCCACGGCACTGCGATGGCATATTTGCCCCAGTTTTCTTGCCACGTTTTCACTGGCCAGTGAAGTGGACATATTTACCACCACTGGCCCCGGGCATTCCTGCAGGCGAGCCATAAAAGCAAGTGCAAGGGTTAATTCCTCACCCAGAAAAGTTCCATGTTCGTCAAAAAGGGCGAGCCTGTCCGCATCCGGGTCCAGCACAAAAGCCGCGTGAACCCTGGCAGCTTTTACCATGGGGCCTATTCCAGCAAGGTTCGTTGCATTTGGCTCTGGTTCGTGCAGGAAGTTGCCATCGGCATGGCCTCCCACCATAACAGTTTCAACACCCAGGCAATCCAAAAGCATCTGCGCCAACGGCCCTCCGGCACCTCCGTTGGCATCCACCAAAACCTTCCATTTTTTTGCCCTAATGGCATCCACCGGAGTAACTTCCAGAATTCTTTCCAAATGCAGTCGGGCAGCTTCCTTGCTTGTGGTGCATCTTCCTGTCTGGTTCCATCTGCCATGATCGAAAGAACCGGCAAGGTACCTTTTCTTAATCAACTCGCCCTTGGGGGCTGGAATGACTCTGCCATCGGCGCCAAATAGCTTAAGGCCGTTATAGGGGGAAGGATTATGGCTTGCTGTGATTTGAATTCCACCCATGGCGTGCATGCCTTTAACAGCAACACCCATGGTTGGTGTGGGAACCACTCCAATATCAACAGTCTGGCAGCCTCCGGCAAGAAGGCCGGCCATGGCGGCGTGCTTCAAGGCTTCGCCACTGGGCCTTCCATCGGTTCCTACCAGAATGGTTCCGCGACACACTTCCTCGGCGTAGGCGCGCGCAAACCGCATGGTTTCATCCACGCCCAGACTTTCGCCCACTATGCCACGAATTCCCGAAACGCTGATGATCAATCCTGCCATCCTTGTTCCTTTCGTGAAATCACTTCTCAATTTTGTACCAGTTTTGGTTCGGGTGTGCCTAGGCAAGGTATTTCTACTTTTCCCGCTAATCCCATTTCTTTGCTAGGCTGCAATCGTTGCTTTCGTTAAGCTAGCTGTTTTGATCTTAACCACCGAGATGTTGCGATGAGTGAACCCAATAAGACGGAATCCCGAGGCAAGATGCTTGCGTTGACAGCGGCACTTCTGGGTTGGATGTTTGATGGATTTGAAATGGGCCTGTTTCCCGTGGTGGCCAGACCCGCTGTGATGGAATTGCTTCACGAGCACGCTTCTGATGCATTGTTTGGACGCTGGTACGGTGTGATAACCGCGGCTTTTCTTGTGGGGGCTGCGACGGGTGGGGTGGTCTTTGGCTGGCTGGGGGACCGAATCGGTCGGGTTCGCGCCATGACCATTAGCATTCTTACCTATGCCATAGTTTCGGCCCTGGGCGCTTTTGCCATGGATCCCTGGCATCTGGTGGCGGTGCGATTTTTGGCGGCATTGGGCATGGGCGGGGAATGGTCGCTGGGTGTGGCCCTTGTTATGGAAATCTGGAAGGGCAAATCACGCGGACTTCTGGCAGGCCTTATTGGCGGGGCGGGCAACCTGGGCTATGTGATTGTGGCCGTACTTAGCTTGTTTTTGACACAAGTTCATACTGTTTTGGGTGGTGTTTTAAATACATTGCAGATGCCACAAAGCTGGATTGATGCCCTGATGGCCAACTCCGGCTGGCGATTGCTCATGCTTATGGGAATCCTTCCGGCTTTGCTTACCATGCTGATCCGTATTTTTGTTCCTGAATCGGAAAGCTGGGAAAAGGAAAAAGAAGAAGGCCGTACCAACGGCTGGGCCACTGTGGATTTAATGGGGGTTCTGATCGGCTCGTTTGCCTGCTTTGGTATTCTTTATCTTTGGGCAGAGGATTTTGCCTGGCCTGTACGAATTGGTGGAACCTTAGGATTGCTGGGGGTCGTCACCATGGGTTATCTGTACCCGATTCGGAACTATCTGGAACGAAATAACGAACCTGCGGAATTTCGAAGGTCCACTATCCAGATGATGATGGTGGCTGCGGGTTTGTCTGGCGTGGCGCTTTTGGGAACCTGGGGTTCGGTGCTTTGGTCTGCGCCCTGGGCAGACAAGCTTTCCAACGGGCTGGCGGGGGCCAAGCAGTACACCCAGCTTTGCTCCGCACTAGGTGCCACCATTGGCTGCTTTATTGCGGCGGTGGTTGGGGAAAGGTTTTCCCGCAGGGGAGCATACGCTTTTCTGCTGTTGGTATCGTTGGGGTCGGCACAATTATTTTTCCGGACCAACGATAGCTTTGGGCCCTGGTTTCTCTTCACCATCTTTTTGGCTGGGGCACTGACAGCAGCGTTCTACGGCTGGCTGCCACTGTATCTGCCAGAGTTATTTCCCACCCGGGTCCGTGCTACCGGACAGGGATTTGGCTTCAATTTTGGAAGAATTCTTGCCGCCATTGGAACCCTTCAGACGGGTGCCCTTATGAATGATGTCTTTGGGGGAGATTATGGCAAAGCCTGCTCTGCCATGAGCTTTATCTACCTTGTGGGTTTCCTATTGCTCCCCCTCATGCGGGAAACAAGAGGACAGCCTTTACCCCAATAATGCAAGCATTAGCCCTTGTAAGCACCAAGGCCCAATCCATTCAGATTGTTGGTAATGGCCATGCCACCCTTGATGAGAAACAATCCGGGAAAATCCGCTTCCCAAGCTTTATTCGCGGCGGGGCAGTATTGCCTGCCATTGGATTCGATGGCCTGCACGCCTTTCACGTGGGCGGCCAGGCTGGCGGATTGTATCAGCGAAGCCCCCGGGCAGGTTAGATCCTGCACACATAGAAACATTCCCAAATGCCTTGCCCCGCTGGCAAAAAGCACCGATTGAGATTGCCCTTTGCATGCTTTCAGTGCCACACCCGTGTAGCCCATTTCGCGGGCAAGAAACAAGCTGTCCAGATCCACCAGCGATTCATCTATTACCACCGGAATCTGCCTGCTAGCATCATGCATCACATTGGCACGGTTGGCGGAAAGATCCCGAGCAGTGGGCTGTTCGATGTAAGAGATTCTTGAAAACGCGGAAGGCGACCTGCCACGAAGTTCCTCGATGAAATCCAACAGGTAGCGCACATTCCTGCATTTCTCGTTAAAGTCCAGCGAGTATTTCCAATCCGTGATACCTCGTTTGGCCTGAGCCTCCTTCGTGGCGTTTTCCACGCCCAGCACCCTGTTTACATCCCATTCCAGATCATCGCCATTCAGTTTGATCTTCAAATGGGTCAGGCCGTTAAAAAGAATCCATTCACCAAGGGTTTCAGGCAGGCCATCACCCACGGGCTTGGTCACCTCGGCAGTCGTAAGTGGATCCAGCGCACCCACCAGATGATAAAGCGGCATTTGAGCCACTGGTTCCGTCAGCACATGATCGCGGATTCGCACACCTTTGAAAGTATCACCCAGAAACCTGCCGATATCATCATCCAGAAAAGGTTCCGCATAGGTGTGATAGCTGTTCAGGCCATGCAGTTTTCCAAAGGCATCATGCAGCGCGGCATCGAAAGGGCTGGCGGCAACCAGTACTGCCAGGCTTGGCACGGGGTCTTCCAGTTCCATGGCCTTGCTTACCCGGCTGCCCTCCTCAAGCATGGAATGTTCCAGTTGCCAGGTGATCTCGATGGGGTGGCCCAGGATTTTACTTTGGGTGTAAATGCCCGCAACCCCTTTGGCAACTTCCAGCATGGAATTCAATGTTTGTTCATAGGTCAGGCTTTTGGTGGGGAAAGCCCAGACATTTCCCATGGGCATAGAGCCCCTGCCAGTCGCCCGTTTGCCCGCGGAAGTCTCAACAGTGACCGCGGTGTTAAGCAAGGTTGCTTTATCTAGCGCCACCCCGCCAAACTTGATGGGTGAACGGTAAGCAAAGCTTTCGGTCTCGAACTTGCAATCCACAACCCGGATATCCGTGGACCTCATGAGATTACTCCAAAATGTTTTCCGAATTCTATGGTATTAGCAGGTATCTTAGCTGCAAAATAAGGTGATGTATTCATAATGCCAGAGAATTATCAAAGGACGGTAAACCATGTTGCAACTTCTCACTGTTATCCTGATGGCTTTGCCCTCTCAACCGAATGAAGCCGAGGCTGTTAGAAACCTGGACCAAGCCCTGAGGAACAAGGATTATCCCAATGCCATCAAATTTGCCGACGAGGCAATCAAGGCAAATCCTAAATCCGCACGCAACTGGTTCTTGCGGGGTGTGGCTCAATCCAGCCATGGGGAACATTCCAAAGCGCTTGAAAGTATGAACAAGGTGCTTGAATTGGATGACAAGTATTTGGATGCATTGGACTATCGCGGAAGTATTCATTTTAAGATGGGAATGATGAAGGAGGCAGGTGAGGATTTTGACAAATTCATCAAGTTGCGTCCGGAGGATTACCCCGGCCATTGGCGCAGGGGCATAGCCCTTTATTACCTTCACCGCTACAAGGAAGGGGCCGATCAGTTTAACGCTTACCAGAAAGTGGATGGCAACGATGTGGAAAATGGTGTCTGGCATTACCTCTGTCATGCCCGTGCTGAGAATCGTGAAAAAGCCCGCGCTGCCATGCTTGCCATAGGCAATGACCGCCGAATTCCCATGATGGAGGTTTATTCCCTGTTTCAGGCAAAATCCACCCCTGCAAAAGTGATGGATCTTGCCCAGAAGGCTCCTGAAAACCAGCAAAAGATGGCCATGTTTTACGCGCATCTTTACCTTGGCTTGTATCATGAATCGCAGGATGAACCCAAGAAGGCCATCGAGCACATGGAGCAGGCGGCCAAGTTGGGGCCTAAGGACCATTACATGGGAGATGTGGCCAGGGTGCATTGGGAATTATTGAAGAAATCCTGGAAGCCATGATCGCATGAGCAAAACGCTGGAAATACCAAACCTGGATGACCTTGTTGTCCAGCATATGCACCGTGATATTCCGAAGATTCATGCAGGGCAGACGATGGGTGCTGCGCTGAATGAGATTCGTAGCTCTCCGCCCCAGTCTTCCAAAATCGTCTACTTTTATGTGATTGATCAAGATGAAAAACTGGTGGGTATTCTTCCTGCAAGAACCATTCTGGTTACCTCGCCGGAGGTAAGAGTGGACGAGGTTATGGTGAAAAGACCTGTAGCCATACCCAGTTTTGCCACCATCTTTGATGCCTGCGAATTCTTCACCATGTACCGTTATCTGGCTTTCCCCGTGGTAGATGAAACAGGCAAATTGATTGGGATGCTGGATATTCAGGCTTACAACGCGGAAGTCAGCCGGCTGGAAGAAAAGGAAACCCTGCAAGCCACCCACAAAAGTTACGATGATCTTTTTCAACTGATCGGCGTGCATTGGGATCAGGCCAGGAAGGGTGGGCCGCTGGAGGCATTTCGTTTTCGGTTTCCATGGTTGCTTTGTAATGTGGCGGGGGGAATAGTTGCCGCTATCATTTTGGGGCTGTTTGAAAATGAATTGGATAAGGTGGTGGAGCTGGCGCTGTTTATTCCCGTGGTGCTGGCGTTGGCGGAAAGTGTGGCCATACAATCGGTAACGCTGGCTCTTGAGGGGCTTCACCATGGAGATTCCTCCTGGCGCAGGCTTGGAAAACTTCTAACCACAGAACTGATGGTGGGGTTAGCCCTTGGGGCAGGCACAGGTATTTTGGTTGGGCTATATTCTTATTTCCAATTCGGGGAACTGGCTTTGTTTGGAACCTTGATGATTGGAATTGTTGGCGGTGTTGGTCTGGCAGCCATGTTTGGCATGTTTATTCCCAACATCATGCGGATGTTTCAAAAAAACCCCCAGGTGGCTTCCGGCCCGATCGCGCTTGTATGCGCAGACATGGCCACCCTGATTTTTTATCTATGCGCAGCCAGGTTGCTTCATTTCTAAACGATTGTTTTGGCTGCCAACCTTGAACTTTGAAAAAACCTGAGAGAATGATTCTGTTTGAGATCGTTTGCGAAATTCATATCGGAGAGTTACATGCATACGCCTTGGAATGAAGATCTGGAACCGTACATGCCCCAGAAAACATATCAGGAAGAGGATGATGAACGCTGGGAAAGGGGAAATTTTGGTAATTCACTTCATGAACCCAAAAGCTATGAGGATGAACAAAACGGGCAGTGGGGCATAGGCGGTATTTAGACCCAAAAAGCATCAAAATTGCCCAGAAATTCGCCTCTGTTTTAAATATTGATGGCTTGTTTTGGCTGCACTGTTGTACGAATAGCCCGGAATGCATAAAATTCTTATCATGCGCCCGTAGCTCAGGGGATAGAGCATCGGTTTCCTAAACCGAGGGTCGGAGGTTCAAATCTTCCCGGGCGCATATATAAATTACCCCCATATATTGCATATTTGCCTTGATTTGCGTGGCTTTTGGAACTTTAGCGCTTGTTCGGCTAAGCTTTGTTAAATTCGGTCTAGAGCATCAAGTTTGGTTTAAATGTAGCAAGATTGTAGCAAGCTTTTTCCAACCCACTAAATTTTGGTATTTTGATGTGATATCTTTTGAAATTCAAAAGAAATTCACTTGGCTAAAATCTGATGGAAGATGAAGTGGCAATTTACGACGCACTTGCCACCAATGAAAGCGCTGTGCAAGCCATGGGTAATTCAGAGCTTAACGTGATTGCCACTGAATTGGTGAGCAGGGTGAGAAACAGCGTGACGATAGACTGGACGGTTCGAGAAAGTGCGCGCGCAAGGATTAAAGTGATGGTTAAAATGATCCTGCGCAAATATGGCTTGCCGCCCGACCTGACGATGAAGCCACCCGGAATGTACTGGCATAGGCGGAGATACTATGTGCGGGATGGTTTTAGCCAAATCAACTTAAGCCAAAAAGCTTTGAGAATACCCAAGTAAAAACCCAAAGGCAGGGCTCAATAAAAAGCCCTTGTGGTAAAGGGTCTAGGGCTTCAAACTAGCCCCTTTAAGATGACTAAAAAGGTAACTATTATGTCTACTCTGCATTTTTATCCAAATTCCTTAACTTCCTGCTGGCGCTTATTTAGGGGACCATGACCGTACTCCGAATGAGGGGCATTAAGGCTTAGATAGTTGCTTATAAAACTTTGTAACTGACGGGCTAAAATTTCCTTCATCAAAATTTAGGGTCAAGTTGTCGTTTCTAGATCGGATATATCGAACGCCCTCATCAAAAATCATTTTAGCCCGCTTATTTTCATCGATTTTCTCAAGGTTGGATAAAGCTCCTTCCAAAAATGCACCTATATGGTCAGCACATTGCTCAAAAGTATCAAAGTTATCATTAGCATTTGCCATCAATCTTACGAGTGGGTAATAGCGCCAATCGAGATTATTTAGTGCTAATGCTAACAGATGCCTGCAGATTGAATTTGTTGTTAAGTTGTAGTATTTGGATCTAGCTGCAAGATTAGCAAACATAGTTGAAGTTGGCTTTATTTGAATATGTCCAGTCGTTTGCATGTTTTTCTCTTTTTTCTTTTTAGCCATTGTCGGCTGATCAAATAACCATATATCGGTATTATCCTAATAGTATACCATAAGGATAAGCAAAAAACTGATTTGCTTATTGAAAATCTTATACCATTGGATAAAAGGTTCAACTTTCTCAGGAGGAAAAATTTGAAGAAAACAAATTTTCAAGGCAAAACCAAGCGACTGCGTTCTTTGATCTGTCAATCATAACCTAGTGTTAAGGAGTACCAATATGATCAGAAAAAAGATCAATTCCCTAAAATGTGAATTTTATAACGCTGATGAAATTGCATCCCGGCTTGGAGTAGCGACTAGCACTTGGCGTGAAATGGTCAAGCGAGGTAGTGCCCCTTTGCCGTTACAGGCTAGCGGTAGTCGCCTGCAACGGTGGCCGATCAAGCTAATTGACCAGTGGATAGACTACGGCATGCCTAGCCGCAAAATGATGGAACAAAAGCAACGGAGTGAAGAATGAAAGCACCTAAGTTATTTAACAGCACCTATCAGAAAATGGTAAACGGAAAGAAGGTCAAAGTTAAAACTAAATCATGGTACGCTTACATAGGCAGGAAGAAAGTCTGTTTAGGAAAAGACAGAAAAGCAGCTCATATTCGAAGTGGCGAACTTCTTAAGGAGGAGCTTCGCAGGAGAGAGTTTGGAGACCTGGGCGTTATCGATCCGTTTAAAGAGGCTGAAAAAATCAGCGTCCTTGAATATCTAGACATGTATCACGCTTACCTGAAAGATAGGTTCTCTGAGAACTACGCTGACGAGCAATATTCAAAGATCGATAAGGTAATTAGGATTACAAAATCGATATACCTACCAGAAATCACCCAGCCAAAGCTTTTAGCGGCATTGAATAGGCTTAACATAGAAAGAGACTTTTCTGACCAGACTTTTAATCATTATGTTGCAGCCGTAAAAGCCTTTTATAATTTTGTTGATAAACAACTTGGGGCTCTTCGGGTAAATCCAACTATCGGTATCAAAAAAAGAAATGTCAATGATGCAACATTAGTGCATCAAAGGCGGGCAATAACTCATGAGGAGGCTGTTTTTCTTATAAATGCGACTAAAGATTTGAAACCCCACCCAAGGGCGAGTAATTCGCCATTGGACCGGTCTTTTATTTATCGACTAGCACTTCAGACAGGCCTGCGAGCAAAAGAGCTTTCATTCCTTCAACCAGAAGATTTTGATCTTGAAAAACGAATAGTCTCCTTAAAAGCAGCTTATTCCAAGGGTAAACGAACAGTTGTTCTGCCTATTTCTGAGAGCTTGGCAAATACTCTGGAACCCTGGCTTAAGACCAAAGTCCCTAAGGCCAATTTGTTTTCCGGGGCCTATCATCGCGGGCAATTGGGTAAGCAGCTCAAAAAAGACATGTACGCTTCCCGATTGATTTACATCCGCCAGGCTCCAAATGAAGATGAAGCTAAAAAGCGGCAAGCGAGTAATTTTCTTAAATGGGAAGATTCTATGGGCTTGTTTGCTGATTTTCACAGTCAACGGGTAACCTTCGTAACAAATCTTGCTGGTTTGACCCCTAACATAAAAGAGATTCAGCAATTAGCAAGGCACCAGAATCCTCTTACAACCTTGCGATATGTTAAAACAAATCAAGCAGCCTTGGTGAATTTAATTGGTCGCATGCCTGATATGGGAGTTTAATGCTCCCAACTTAATTTAATTAAAACCTGCGTCATAATCTGCTGGCCAACCCATACGGTTTGGCTGCCAACAACCATGGGCATGCATGGTGGAGGAGGATCTTATGAACGCAGTTTTAACTACTAGGCCTATCAAGCAGGAAAACCCACTAACTGTCCAGGACAAGTTTCAAAGCACACGTAAAGAGCTTTCTCATGCATTAATTGAACGCCAGGAGGAAATCGATCTTTCTTTGACCTGTCTTCTGGCCAGCGAGCACCTGCTTCTGGTAGGACCTCCGGGTACGGGTAAGTCATTGCTAGTTGATAGTCTCATGCAATGGATGCATGGGAGCAAATTCGCCTATCTGTTAAACCGCTTTACGATGCCAGAAGAGCTTTTAGGCATGTACAGCCTTTCGGAGCTTAAAAATGATCGGTTTGTGCGGATAACCCATGGCAAGCTACCCGAGGCACAGTTTTGCTTCCTCGACGAGATATTCAGGGCATCCCCTGCGATTTTGAATGTTCTATTGAAGGTTCTCAACGAAAGAACATTTGATAAAGGCGATAGTATTCCTTGCAGGGTTCCCCTGGAACTTTGCGTGGCAGCGGCCAATGACTACCCTCAAGGTGATGAGGCTAAAAGCTTGAGTGCCCTCTTGGACCGCTTTCTGGTACGTAAAAACGTACAACCGATTAAAACGAAGAATGGCAGGCAGAAGCTTCTTTGGGCTAACAGCATGCCGGAGTTGTCTACTTCCCTGGCTTTGCCTGAACTTGAGGCAGCCAGGCTGGATGCCCAAGGGCTAGATTGGTCCAAAGAAGCAATGGATGCCCTGGAAAACATTCTCCAAGACCTTGCAAGAGAAGGCGTGGTGGTAGGAGACCGCAGGCAAGCAAAGTCAGTGGGGCTGGTAAGGGCTTATGCCTGGCTTCATGGTGCAAGTGAAGTGCTTCCAGAGCATTTGGAAGTGCTAGAGCATGTGCTTTGGACAGAACCCAGTAAAGAACCTGCCAGGGTAAAGAGTGCCATTCTCAAGCATGCCTCACCCACGGGTATGAAGGTGATAGCCTTGCTTGCTGAAGCCCAGGATTTAGTCGAGAACTGTAATCCTACAGACCTGGCTAAGGCAGCCACTACAGCCGCCAAGTTAACTGAGGTTCAGAAGAAGCTTTCTGCCTTGAAGAAGTCTGAAAGGGCGAAAGAGGCTCTAGACTTTGTCAAAGACCAGATTCAGAAGCTTCGCCTGAAAAGTTTGGAGTCTATCTAATTGTACTTACCCACTTCTTAAGGCCGCAGGGGTTACCTGCGGCCTTTTTTCATTTCCAAGGAGGATTTTTATGAAAGAAGAACCTTTGCAAACTCTACTGGAATCGCCGGAAATGCCGGCAGTTTTACAAAAAGAGCCCATTCAACAACCAACTGAACTCAAGCTAGACCTTTGGGACCTTCGGCAGGGCGAAAGCTTGCTTAGAGAAAGCCCAAAGCTACAGCAGATGGCTTTGAGTAAAGAAGAAGTGTCTGATCTTCATGGAATGGCGTTCCTGCCAGAGTTGCAGTTCCATGAATCATCCACAGATCCTTTAAGGCATGACTTTATGAAGCAGATGCTTCAAAACCTTGATTTTCAAGGCCTTAAGCAGGGTACAGCCCTAAACGTTGTCGCTTCTCAAATAGCAACCCTGGCTTTTTGCG